>Ga0224508_10001125_pt1 | contig 24369 bp, 32 predicted proteins | sample SF_Jan12_sed_USG_4_FD_170157 | JGI IMG/M metagenome (GOLD analysis project Ga0224508, IMG submission 170157) | Sediment microbial communities from San Francisco Bay, California, United States - SF_Jan12_sed_USGS_21 | ecosystem: Environmental > Aquatic > Marine > Sediment | place: USA... | reverse complement strand
AATTTGTTTGGAATAATTTAATTAATTCCTCATGTGTAACTACTTCTTCTGTTGGGGGCCTTTCAATTAATTCAACTTTTTCATTAATATCCAAATCAAACCATCTTCTATATGGTAAACCTATAAAGATTCTGACAATGTATTAAGAAAAGAAAACTGAAGAAAAACTGTTAAACCTTTTTTAATTAAAAAATGAATATTATTTGCAGCTTTTTTTATGTTTTCTTAATTCTTCAGAATAATCAAATTCTGCACCACAGACTCGACATTTTTCTTTCTTCTTATTATGTGCCTTTTCTTGGTGTTTTTTTAGCCTCTCTAAATCTGGCAGTACCGTTCCACATTTCTTACATTTTGTTTCATTTTTACTTGATCCAAACAATCCCATGATTACTATATTCTTCTACCAGAAATGATAGTTTAATCTTTTTAAAATTGAGAATTATCTCATTTATCTTAATTTTATAAAAACTAAGGTTTCATGACTATAAATTAATAAAAAATACAACTATGGCTTTCAAAAATGAAAATTGTTCTCCAATGAAAAATTATTTAAAACAATCTTAAAAGATCAAAATGCAAATTTAATGTCATTATTGAAATATTTTTTTGCTAAAGTTTAATCAACATTAAGATTCTGAATCTAATTGTTTTCTCGGTCTTGTACTAAGATAAAAGGCATGGGCACTAATGATAAATGCGGCTAGAAAAACCTTAGTTGCAAAAACCAGATTCCAAGGTCTTTCAGGATCAGGATAAGCAATAGATAGCATATCAATATCTGGGACTTGACCATTAATTATCCCAGCAGTGATTTGTGCATTTAATACTGTAAAATTATACAAAACCTCGTACAAAGTAATAATCGCAAAACCTAGTAACATTAATTGTAATAGAGCCATTCTCATACCAACAATCTTGTTTCCAGCAGTTTTCTTCCAACCAATTCTTGATACACAATACCATCCAATTATGGTTGAAAAAAATATCCACGTTGAAACTCTTGCAAAATTTTCAAAAGGGATTACAGTATTATGAATTGTTTCACCCATAACATATTTTCCATTTTCAATCCATTCAATTGTGGTAACATATACACCAAATACAAGTGAAGATACCATGATGAATCCACATACATAAAAAATATACAAAAAAACTTTGTAAGCTGCATCTGATTCTTCAAGATGACCTGGTTTCATCATGCGTTTCCCAATTTTCGAAATATAAAAATTCATAGTATTACAAGGATGTTTATAGATTAGTTGGATATTCAACGATTATGACCAAGTTCTTAGGTGAGGCTCAATGAATACTCTAGGAAATCTAATAGGTGAAATATGTAACCTAATTTTACCAATTTCTGAGGAAACATATCAAGGAAATCTTGACTCTGAAGTTGCTGTATGTACTCTTTCAAGCCTAGATCTTCTTAGAAAAATGGTCCATTCTGACATTTTTCCTCACATTTCAATTGTGGGAAGATTACTTTCAGAAAATAAAGGAATTGATGCAATTATACGACATGTAAATAATAATAGAAAAATTAAAACAATTATCTTATGCGGCAAAGAAGTTTGGGGACATAAAGCAGGACACTCCTTGCTGAAATTATATGAAAATGGTATTGATAATAATGGAAGGATTATTGGTTCATCTAGTCCTGATCCTATTCTTACAGTTTCTAAATCTCACATTAATTATTTTCAAAATAAAATCAATCTTGTAAATATGATTAACGAAACCAATTTTAACAAAATTAGACAAGAAATAACTCAATAACCAGTTCTTTGTCTTTCTCTGTTAATTTCATTTTTTCTCTTATATTCATCAACGATATCATCTGGAGTTAAATTAAGTTCTAGGGAAGCTTGCACAACAAAATGCCAGATATCAATTAATTCTTCTCTTGCTTCGACTACATTAAAGGGAACTGGGGTCTTCCACCATTTCCAGTTAGTAGTTCTTTGAAGTTCAACTGCTTCATGCATAATTGCTGTACACAAAGCCGAAACTTTACCTTCAGAATCTTTTGGATATCTATCCAAATTCATCATTTGTGATAATCCTTTTTGTAATTGGAATATAGTTTCTAGCCGGTCTTCAACTTTTTCAGATGCTTCTTGAGACAATTAATAATTTCTAAACACAAATTATTTAACTTAAATCTTTTTAGAAACGAATCATTTTTTCATATAATTTTACTCGTTTTGTGATATCTGATTTCTTTAATTGAAGTAATCCTTCTAATCCATACTTTTCAACGGCAAAAGATCCTAAAACATTTCCATAAACAATAGCTTTTTTAATTTCTGACAGACGTATAGATCTTTTACTAGCCAAATGTCCAATCATCGCGCCAGCAAACGAATCTCCGGCCCCTGTAGGATCAACTACATCTTCTAATGAAAATCCAGCTGAGGGAAAAATTACATCATCAAAAAACATCAGAGATCCATGTTCTCCTTTTTTGATAATTACGTATTTTGCCCCCCATTCCATCATTTTTTTGGCGCATTTTATCAAGTTGAATTCTTTGGTTAGAAGTTTTGCCTCTTCATCATTTATTACAACAGCATCAACAGATTTTATCATCTTTATCACGGATTCGCGTTTTGTGGAGATCCAAAAATCAATAGTATCACACATTGAAAATTTAACCTTATCAAATTCTTTAATTAGATTGATATTTTGATTAGGATCATTATTTGCTAAATAAACAAATTGTGATTTTTTATATTCATCTGGAACTACTGGTTTAAAATTCTCTAACACATTGAGTTCAGTTTTTAAAGTTTCTCTGGTACTTAAAGTACTGTCAAATTTTCCATCATAACGAAAAGTCTTTCCTTCCTTAGTGGTAAACCCTTTCAAATCTAGATATTTTGATAAAATTTCACGATGTTCTTTTGGAAAATCTTTTCCTACAACTGCTATTAAACCAGTATTTACAAAATTACTTGCAGATATTGCTGCAAATGTTGCTGCCCCTCCTAAAACATTTTTTAAAATTTTATTTGGAGTTCGTATAGTATCTAAAGCCGTAGATCCAAAAACAGTTAGCATTTTATAAAAAACTAATCTTGATGTATAAATTCCCTTGCTTGTTCTTCTGTTGGATAGAATACAAATGGAACATCAATAGTTGAGAATAAAACATCATACTTTGTTATCCCACTAATCTTCACTATTGGAACTTTTTCAGAGTCTGTATTAGATTCTGTTTGAAATGATCCACTAACTATACTGTTACCTAATGCTGGTAAGGTGAATGGTTCTAACTTTCCCTCTCCTACGGTTTTACCATCTGCTATTACAAAAAAATCAGTTTCTCCTGCAGTCAAAATCAATAAGGAAGGATTTTCAAATTCTAATTCTACATTATACGCTGATCCACGGTCAGTTTTTTCTATAAGATCACTTTCTGTAATAACCACTCCAATTTGTGAGGCCGAAGCATATTGTGAATATCCAAAAATACTCATGCCTATAACAAATACGATAATTACTACCTTTCTGGAATTATTCATAGGTAGTATTCAAAAAATTCCTTTTTAATCTAAAAGAGAAAAAATCCAAATAACATGTGTAAAAATTTTGATCTATTCTTAAAGCTCCTTAGAGCTAACAGAATAAATTAAAACTCGTTAATTCAGATATTGATGGCCAAAATAAAGCTGAAATTTGGGGAAAACGAAATTGAAGTAGATTCTAGAGATTTTTATGTTGATAATCAAAGCTTAGGAGAAGTTATTGAAAATCTAGCAAAACTAATGGAAGAAAATCACAGCGAGCCAATTTACGAGAATCCATCTAGCATTCCTATTCCTAGCGAATCTAATTATGAAAGTTTGAATTCTTTAGAGGATGTCGAAATTTTTGAACCAGAATTCAACGAACCAAAAGCTATCTTATCAAATGAAATTAAAGACAAATTAAAAATTTTAGAGAAAAATACCTTCTTTAATATTCCAAGAACAGTTACAGAAACTGTAGAACAATTACGAGAATATGGTTGGGTTGCAAGTCCTCTAGATGTCTCAAAGTCACTTGTAAATATGGCTTCAAACAAAGAAATTTCCAAAGATTCTACAGAGAATAGAGCACATTACTTTGTCCAAGAAGCACTGTTACCTAATTAATCTTATAATTACACCTGTCGCAAGAATCAAAAATTTCTCCATCTAAGTGATCAAAGTGAGTATTACAACTTTTACATGTATGATGCATATCAAAATATCCATCCTCTTCAGTTGCCCCAACTTGATTTGTTTTAAGATCTGTTTTTCCACATTTAATACAATGACATCCACATTCAATTTTCATTATTCTTTAAACCAGATAATCTATGTATAGTTCTTCCATCTATAGAAACTATTGGAAAAAAAAGAGTAATCCCACTTGAAATTGATGATCATTTCAAACTTTTTGGAAAAGAACCATGGGAAGTAGAATATGGAGAAAAGTGCCCAGTTTGTAATATTAGAATAGACGAATATGGTTTTTGCTCTTGTGGATCAGGTGGAGATTAAATTTAGTCCTTTTTTCGTTTAAAGAAAAACACACCAATTATGATTATTCCAATAATAATTCCTACAATAACATATTCAACTAAAAATTGATTTTCTTCAACAACATCAAATTCTTCAATATCTGGTACTAAAGAGCCCGCAATAGAAACATCACCAGAATTTTGAGGTCTCATATTTAGCCAAACATGTGTTCCATTATTGATATACTCATGAAAAAATATCTTTTCTTCATCTAACATTACTTGATAGGGACCAAATAACAAATTTACAGGAATGATGGTTGTAACAAATTTGTTATTTCCCTCTACCTCAAAACTCATTTCAGAAGATCTTGGATCAAAATTAAATTGATTTATCGTTGCCCATGTTCTAATTTCAATCAAAAAGTTGGCATCTTTCATTTTTACACTTTCAAATAATTTTGGCTCATCTAAAGAATATTCCAAAATCATCTTACAACCATGGCATTTAATCCCATCTGTTTCACCTAGATATGCAGGGTTTTCATTTACAAAAATCAGGTTTACCTCTTCAGGAAACAAGAAGGACGTACTTTCAAAATATAGAAAATCCCAAGTCCAAACATTGTTTTCTAGAATTAATTTATCTTCAAGGTTGTATTCAATAATTGTATCTTGATTTGATGGGAGAACTATTAAAGATTCATTATTCGTCAACTCCCCATATTGAAGATCATTCCCTTCAATGTCTTTAACTGAAAGATTTGTTTTTGTACCATCAATCAAGTCTATTTGGAGAGGGGAATCTAGATCAGGAACTACATGAATTACATGCACACCTCCTGTTGAATTGATTCTTACTTCAACTAATTTTTGTTTGGTATTTTCATCTAACAATTGAGCATTTGCCATTGGAATAATAACTATTATTGAAAAAATTATTAAAATTACAGAGTAAAAATTCATCTATTCCACTGTTACACGAAGCATTTTAGCCTCTTCCAAAGGACAATCATTACCGTCTCTTTGTAAATTAACAATTTTATCTGCAACTTCCATCCCTTCAACTACTTCCCCAAATACTGTATACTGTCTATCCAAAAAGGTACTATCAGTTGTTACAATGAAAAACTGCGAACCTGCACTATCTGGATCTTGTGATCTTGCCATAGAAACAATTCCACGCAGATGAGATCTGGAATTAAATTCAGCCTTAATTGAATAACCAGGACCTCCCGTTCCCCAAGTATTTTTATCTCCACCTTTGGTATTTGGATCTCCACCTTGAATCATAAATCCCGGAATGACTCTATGAAAAAGAGTTCCATCATAAAATCCATCTCTAGCTAATTTTTCAAAATTTCTAACTGTTTCAGGAGCTAATTCTGGAAACAATTTGATAGAAATTATTCCAATATTTGTATCAATTATAATATTACTCAATAAGAAAATTCCACAACATCACCTTAAGAATCTTTTGTGTAAAAATTCTTAAAAATTATTATAGATGATTATTTTAAATTGAAATTTTTTAAAACCTAATCCGTTATTCGTTAAAAAATTATTATTTTTCTTCAAATAAGATCTGCATAAATAAATAACTAAGTCGTAAATTAGTAAAATAGATAAAAAACAAAAAAATTTAATTTTAAAAGTTATAGTGTTATATAGAACAAACAAAATTAATATTCGTTGAATCGTACAAATCAAAGCACGATAATTAAAGAAGCAATTAATTCTTATTTAGACAAAGGAGTAACTGACAAACAAGATATCTATACTAAAGTAGTAGATGAACTTGGAGTGCCACGACCAACCGTTAGAAGAGTAGCAAGAGATCTTCGAACTGAATTATTACAGAAAATTCAGATCTTGCAATCTGATATGCCTAAAACTACTCCTGAAGAAGACGAATAAATTCGGCTCCTTTTTCTTTTTAATTATTATCACCCATCGATTTCTAGCATTACTGTTATATGCAATGAAATTTTTTGTATAAATAATGGGCTATTTAGGTAACCATTTAGCTACTGTAGTAACAGGAGTTTTTGCAGCAGTACTAACAGGACTGTGGCCAGTTTTAGTTGACTTTGCACCAATCTTAGAATTTGTGTTTATCATGGCAGTTCCAATAACTTGGTTTCTCACCTTCACATGCTGGATTTCACAAAAGAGTACTGATTATTCTCACAAACATGCACCTCAGACTAGTCATGAAAAAAAAAGCTTGAGTAAAAACAAACAAGTTGCTCAAGTTTATACTGCAGATGGAAAACGTGCAAGTCAAAGTGAGATCAAAGAAGCAAAAACAGAATTTACTCAACAACTAAGTTCTCTAAAAGAATCAGTAAAAATAAAAGATGATGAAATTGAGAGATTAAATCAAGAAATTTCTAATTTACAAACCTTGGTTCAAATTGAGTCATTAAAGACAGAACTGGCAAATCTTAAGATGTTAGCATCTAAATCAAAAAAATAGTACTAATGATTACAATGACAACAAACTATTCCATGATTTCCTTTACATCCTGGACAACTAACAGCACCACCATAATGACACTTACACGAACATAATTCCGTAAGGTCTTTTTTTACCTTCATTAACCTACTTTCTATAATGGGATTATATTTGACTCTTACACTTTTTTTGGCTAAATTGAATGCATCTTTTATACACATTTTCAAATAAAATCCAAAATTATTAATTTTCCAAATTTGACCTAGCTTTATTTCATATTATATTCTATTAAGTAACATTTTCCAAAAAAATTTAACTAAGGTAGAATTTACTACACCAAACTTCCAAGTATACGTTGAAATAGATAAATTAAACAAGTTTTAAAGTTAAAACCCATTGTCATTACTAGAATCGATGAAAGAATATTACTGATTTTGCTAATACATTAATTTTCCAAATATAATAAAAATACCTAAGAAAATTGTTGGGCCAAAGATTTTAACAATAATAATTTAAGAAAGAGGTTTTGATTTCACATACTCTTTTTTAGATTTAGCCCTACTTTGAAAAATTTTGAAAACATTTACTGATAAAATTTCCAAAATGATCTCATTCTATTCTTGGAGTCTAGTTGCCATTTTTAGTGTCCCATCTACCATCTCATTTAATCTTTCTTTGGCAAACTCTTCAGTTAGAATATTATTGGTGATCGATTCGACCGTTAAAAATACTGCCTTAGGATTTGTAATCACCCTAAAATATGATAACAATTGAGTTATCAAAGTTTGAACATCAATAAACCCAATATTACCCGCGGCCATTATTACCATTCCAGCAACCTTCCCCTCTGTTTTTTTATAGTTTACATATTCAAATAAATTTTTTAATGCTGAACTAAAAAATGAATTGTAAATTGGAGATCCTATTAACCACACATCTGCATCCATAATATCTCTAGCTGCATTTTTTGTAACTTCATTATATTCTTCATCTGGACCTCTATAGCATTCCACTTGTTCTTCAGAGAGGTTGATGAATTTAACATCTACCTGTTTTGATTTAGTGTGTTCAAAAACATGTTTCATTGCTAATTGAGTATTGCTATTTTTTCTTGGACTAGCTGAAATTACTACAACTTTCATAACCCTCCACATTTATCTTTCTATTTAAACCGAAACAACCTTCTTCAAAATTTTAAAACGGGCTTGGAGGGCTTCGATCCCTCGACCTGTAACTTAGGAGGCTACCACGCTATCCATGTTTCGCGTCTAATTGACTCTGCGCCACAAGCCCAGCAAAAAAAATACTTGTAATTATTTAAGCGTAATCCGGATTAGTTTTAATAAAATCTTGTATTTTTTTCCAACTTAAATTTTCTTTATCTTCCCATTTTTCAAAATATATCACATCTTTTAGATTTAATCTTGGAAGCCATCCAGCTGATTCTAAGTCGGGTTTGGTTGCAAACTCATCAACATATCCTAAACACAAATATGCAATTGGAATAACATGACTGGGTAAATCTAATACTTCTTTTAAAATCTCATTTGAAAGAATACTCACCCATCCAAGACCAACACCTTCAGCTCTTGCTGCTAGCCATAGATTTTGAATTGCGCAACATACACTATATAATCCAGCCTCAGGAATGCTTGATCTTCCAATTACAAATGGGCCAAATTTAGAGGGATCATACGTTACACAAAGATTTACAGGAGATTCTAAAATTCCTTCCAGTTTAAATGAAAGATATTTTGATTTTTTAGGTTCTTCAATTAATTGTGAAGAACGCTCTTTTTCTTCTTCAAAGGAATTCTTGATTTTTGCTTTTGTTTGATTATCTTTAATCAAAATAAAATTCCATGGTTGTGAGAATCCTACAGAAGGAGCATGATGAGCGGCATTAAGGATCTTAGATAGAATTTCATTTTCGATTAATTTGGGGGTAAAATGTGATCTTACATCTCTTCTAGAATGAATGGCTTTGTATAGGCCATTTTTTTCCTCATCTGTGAATCCTTTAGCCATCTTTACTTTTATTCTACCCTTCATTTGTTAAACGTTAATAATGTCTGCAACTAGTCTTGTTTTTCAATGGGCCGGTAGTCTAGCTGGTTAGGATACCGCCTCGACACGGCGGTGATCGTGAGTTCGAATCTCACTCGGCCCATTTCTTCATATAGATCTATCAAATTCCTTCTCAACAATACTCCAAGCACTTTCTGTAGTAAGGACACCTTGAGCTCTGAAATTACTAACAGTATTATCTAGAATGGACTGATAGATTTCATTACTTACATCTGATTTGCTAAGGTCAAAAGTATTTTTTAGTGGAATTTCTGCTCCTGTGCTAAATATCGCTCTTCCAGGCATTGCAATATCTGCAGTTGAATACTGTCCAGAACCCAACAACTCCCCGTCAGCATATAATTGGTAACCAATCATAGATACTGTAAATGTTTTTTCACTAGGATTTTTTATTAAAAAAGTTACAGTCATTTTTGCCGTATTTTCTACTTTATTTACACTGATAACTTCTACATTTGTTAACTCAATTTCAGCTAACTCTAATTCTGGAGTATCTAGATTACCATACCAAAAAATTAAACCCAATAAACCTAACAATCCAGCAATTGCTGCATAAACTATGAGTTTACTCTGAAGCGCCAAATCATTGATAGCACATGTTTATCAACTAAAAAAGGTTGTCAAGATCCAAATACATAATATTTGATTTGTAATACTAAATTTTGTGGCCATAGAACATGCAATTCTTACATGGATTCATCTTGTTGCAGCAGCAATTTGGGTAGGTGGTTCAATTTTCATTGGAATTGTATTTTCACCTATACTCAAATCAATTACCACTTCAGTTGAAGATAGAATTGAAATAATGATTAAAGTTGGAAAAAGATTCAACAAAGTTGCGGTTCCCTCATTATTCATTCTAATGATTACTGGGTTGTATAATTCTCATATGCTCTTGAGTAAACCAGATCTACTAATGGCAACCAGTTATGGAATATTTCTTACTATTAAGATTGTTCTAGTGATTGCCTTAATCATCACATATGCTATACATGTTAGAGTAATTCGAAAAGATGTGGAAGATCAGATTATGTCCAAACAAATGCCAATTCAACAAATCCAAAAATTAAGAAAGAAAATTATCATTTTAGGGGAAATTACTGTTGTCTTATCAATTGCAATTCTTTTCTTTGCAGCTTTACTTGATGCTGGAATATGAAACTCCTTCAATTCTTACTTCATAACCCTCCCCTAACTTTCCAATCCCATATTTACAACCAGTGATTTTTGATGCAACAAACAAATTTGTCTCTAAATGTTTTGAAATACTAGCCACTTGAAATATAGACATCCCATTTGCTAGGCTTGCTGGTAAAACAAGCATATCGGCCAGATTTTCATCAACACTAAATTTATTCTGTATAAATTTCTCTAATTCTAAATCAAATTTTTTTGTTTTTTTATCATACAGAGAATCAATTCCAATGATTGAATCCTTATCTATACTAGTAATTGTTATAGAAGCTCCTGGGTCAAGAGCAGATTCTTCTTTAATATCAGTATTAACACTAAAATTATTCTCAAGTAATTTTTTTTTAATATTTTTAATTTCATTGTTTACTAATTGAGAAGAAATTTTAGAAAATGAGCAAAATAATTTTATCTCTTTTGTTTTGCGTGTTGATAAAATAATAGGATTAATTTTTTCAGAGGGAGAAACTTTTAATTCAATTATTCCTCCACCTTTAGGATAATATCCACGTTTAATTATATTAATTGAAAAATTGATTCCCATTCTTGTGTAAGCTTCTCGTAAAATATTTTTGGTATAATCTATTGAGGGACTCCAAAGCACATTTGTTCCACCTTCAATAGTTAGATTTAATTTTTTTTTGCTAATTGCAACTGCTGGAATCAAAACTTGAGTAACTAATGAAATACTTCCAGCAGTTCCAATATTTTCTTTGAGATTAAGACTTTGCATATACTTTGGAATAAATTTTAAGCTTGTTAATCCAATTCTTAATTGATCCATATCTGCATTACAAATTTTTTTTAAAATTTTTAAAGCTGTAAGATGTTGAGGTTTTAAACCAGGGGCTTTCCTATTTTTTCTAATATTTTCTATAATTATGGGTTGATTCATGATGCATGATAAAGTGATTGCTGTTCGTACTATTTGTCCTCCTCCTTCTCCAAATGATCCATCAATTTCCATAATTTCCATTAAAATTTCATACCATAATTGATTTATGATAGTTTTTTAAAATGAATTTTTCTACTACTTATTATGAATGGTCTACTAATTGGGAGATTTCAACCATTTCATTTAGGTCATCTTGATGCTTTTCATTATGCGTTATCCAAAGTAGACAAACTTTGGGTTGGTCTTGGAAGCTCTAATAAGCCTCCACAAAAAAATAATCCATTTTCTTCTGAGGAGCGTAAAAAAATGATTCTAGAGTCCCTTGATGAATCTTTAAAAAAAAGGATTGAAATCTATTTTATTCCAGATTTTGAAGATCATAAAAAATGGGTAGAACATATTGCCACTATTGTTCCTAAATTTGATATAGTTTTTACTAATGATGAAATGACAAAATACCTTTATTCAAAACGAAATACTAGCGTTTTTTCCATTCCTTTTACTACAAGAAACGTTTTATCTGGAACTCATATCCGAGACCTAATAATTAGCGATCAACCTTGGGAACAACTTGTTCCAGAAGGAACAAAAAATTTTTTGACTAAGACTAATGCCAAACAACGACTAAGAAATCTCTAATTATAAATAAAACCCAAAAGATGGTCCAATGGAGATTAAGATTTGGAATATTTATCAATGCTTCCCGGTCCAACAAATGTACCTAATCGCGTAATGCGAGCAATGCTAGCTCCAATAATTAATCATCGGAGTGACGATTTTGTAGAATTATACACTGATGTGATTGATAAAACACAACAAGTATTTCAAACCCAAAATGATGTTGTGGCTCTTTCAGCATCTGGAACTGGAGCAGTTGAAGCAGGAGTAATTAACCTAATTAAAAAAGATGATAAAGTAATAATCCCTGTAAATGGAGAATTTAGCAACAGACTTTCACAATTAATTTCCGGCCAAGGAGCAAATGTAATAAAACTCGAAACTCCCCCAGGACAAAATGCAACCTTTGATCAGGTAAAAGAAGCATTTGATAATAATAAGGATGTCAAAGCATTCTATGTTGTTCATAATGAAACTTCTACTGGAACAATGGTAAATTATCTAGATAAAGTATCAGATTTAACTTCACGAAATGATTCATTCTATGTTGTAGATTCAGTTTCATTACTTGGCGGAGCACAACTTCCTGTTGACAAATGGAACATTGATGTGTGTATGACAGGAGCACAAAAGGCCATAGCAGCTCCACCAGGAATTTCGCCAATATCTATTAGTCCTAAAGCTAAAAAATACATGATAGAAAATCCTCCCTCAACAATGTACTTTAACTTGGCAAGATACTTCAAATATTATGAAGAATCAAAGCATACTCCTTTCACTCCCGCATTACCTTTGCTTTATGCATATAGAGAAGCATTAGAAATAATGTTGGAAGAAGGATTAGAAGCAGTTTATAAACGACACAAAGTTTGTTCTGATGCTCTTTATTCAGGACTAAGTGCAATTAGTCTTACACCATTTGCAAAAGAAGAAGATCGTTCTATTTCTATTGTTGCACTAAATTATTTGGATGGATTAAAGGACAAAATATTTAGAGACACATTAGCTCAAAAATTTAAAGTGTTAGTCGCCGGAGGATTTGGAGATCTAAAAGGTAAAGTGTTTAGAGTTGGTTGTATGGGTGAGGTTAGTCCATACCATGTAATGAGAACCATCTCTGCAATTTCATCAACATTAGCTATGATGGGATATGAAACCGATGCTCAAGCAGGTCTCATAAATGCTGATGAGATACTAAAATCTCTATAATCCTTGTTAACTTAATATTAGGAATTTCGAAACCGAGCACATTGACTTTCGATAAAGGCTCTTTGATACTCATTGATTATGTTGCCAAAGTTAAAGATACTGAGGAGGTTTTTGACACAACTTTAGAAGAGGAGGCAAAAAAATATTCAATTCATGAAACAGATGTAAAATATCAACCAAAACTTGTTTCTATCGGAGAAGTTTCTTATCCAGTTCTAAAAGGATTGGATGAAGCCTTAACTAAAACTACCGTAGGAGACAAACTTACAGTAGAAGTAACACCAGACAAAGGATTTGGAGAACGAGATTCAACCAAAGTTAGAATGATTCCTATTAGGAAACTTGGGGAAGATGCTGAAAAGGTTTCAGTAGGAGATACAATTGAAATTGATAATAAAAGAGGAATGATCCGATTTATTGGATCAGGTAGAGTTCAAATTGATTATAATCATAGGTATGCAGGAAAAACTATCATTTATGATGTAAATGTCATTAAATCATTAGATTCTGAAAATGATAAAATTGAAGGAATACTACAAAATCGATTGCCAGTAGAAAATTCTAAAATTGAATTATCCATTAAAGAAAAAGAAGCAAACATTACAGTTCCTGAAGAAATTCTTAGAGCAGATGGCCTTCAAATAATGAAACATTTTATTCAACTAGATGTTTTCAAATTTGTGCCCTCACTAGAAACGGTCAACTTTATCGAGAGTTATAAAAACAAACAAACTCAAATAAAAAAAACTGAAACTAAAGAAGAAAAAGCTCCGGAACCAAAGACTGTTTAACTTAAATCACATTTGTACTCTTTGCTAAATTCATAGCCTTTTGCTCAGTCATTTCTTCTTCTTTTAGAATCGTGTATCTTTCGGGTCTCAATTCTTGAGCAATAATTAATGCCTCTATTACCTCATCTTTTTTTAAACCAATTTGTTTTGCAGTAGTGGGTGCTCCCACTTCTTTTAATGATTTAACAATCTTTTTCCAGTCTTGACCCTGTAGCTTTGCCATCATTATAGAACCGATGCCACATTTTTCTCCATGAAGACCTCTACCAGGAGCGATTTTATCTAGCGCATGAGAGAAAAGATGTTCAGCACCAGAACAAGGTCTACTACTACCTGCAATACAAGAAGCCACACCTGCACTGATTAGTGCTTCAACAATAACTCTCGCATCTAATCCTTTTATGGAATACTTTCTTGAGTTCTCCATTACAATTTGTGCACTCATCATAGCTAAATCAGCAGAATACATTCCATAATACTCACCAGTTTTTTCATGGCCTAATTGCCAGTCCCTCACAGCTACAATATTGGCAATTAGGTCTCCACATCCACTTGCCAAAAGCTTTCTTGGTGCTTTTTTTATGATGTTTATATCAACAAAAACTCCTAATGGAGATGATGCAACAATTGAATGAGGTTTATCACTTTTTACTGAAACAAATGGACTTGCCATACCGTCATGTGATGCCGCAGTTGGAACACTGACAAAAGGAATATCTAAATTAAATGAAACCATTTTAGCGGTATCTACTGAACGACCTCCACCAATTCCCGCTACAATATCACTACGATCTTTTTTTACATCCTTTTGAATCTGATTTAATGTCTTAATTTGATTATCCTGAGATGTATGCCAAACAAAATTAATTTTTTTTAATTTTAATGATTTTTCAATTTTTTTCTTAAGAATCTTCTTAACATTAATTCCAGAAACCAATGAAATCTTTTTAGGCTTATTCAAAGAGACAAGAAAATCCCCAAATTCATTTATGTTATTTTCACCAATAACAATCAATCTTGGTAATTCCATTGTGTGTGATTGGTTGTGTTTTCCCTTTTTCGTCATTAGTTATCATTTGAAGAGATCAAAAAGTTATTTAAAAGGGTAAATGCCACCTACATTATCTCTAAAGGTGTATCTTTTGTCAAATAATGTTGAAGAAAAAATTCTGCACGGAACTACCACAGTAGGTATCAAGGCTAAAGATGGAATAGTATTATGTGCAGATATGAGAGCCAGCGCAGGATACTTTATAGCAAATAACAACACTATGAAAATACAAAAAATAGACAGCCATGCAGGATTGACTTTAGCAGGAGGCGTAGCTGACGCTCAAAACATCGTTGACATTTTACGTTATCATTCCAATCTTCATAGGGTAGAAAAACATGGACCAATCTCAATCCATTCTCTTAGTAGATTATGTTCACTAATATTTCATCAAAATCGTGGTTATCCATTCATGGCAGATATTCTTATTGGTGGATATGATGCAAATGGTCCAGCATTGTTTAATGTAGATATGTTTGGTTCTGTTGAAGAAAAAACATATGTAACAACTGGAAGTGGTTCTCCTGTGGCATATGGACTACTAGAAGAAGAATATCGTGATGATCTTACAGTAGAAGAAGCAAAAAAAATTGCATTAAGAGCAGTAAAAGCCGCAATTGTAAGAAATATTGGTACGGGTGATGGAATCAATATCGCCGTTATGGATAAAGATGGATTCCGTCTGTTATCAGATGAACAAAAGAAAGCAATTATTGAGCTTTAACAAAATAATGAATTAATAACTCTCATCAAACTTTCGTGATTTAATGCAAAGGAAACTACAAGAAAAAGAATTACCTGCTAGCCAAAATATAATGGCCACTATACTGCAAAGTATTCCTAAAGAAGCAAATTTAACAAAAATAGAATATGAAGGACCAAGAATTGCACTTTATACAAATTCACCTCGTTATCTTTTAGAACATAATGATTCAATTTCAAATCTTGTTAATATTATCAAAAAACGTATAGTCATTAGAACTGATGAATCCATAAGAAAACCAGAAGATGAGGTAAGACGTATTATAACAAAAATGGTTCCAGAAGATGCAAAACTTCAAGGAATTCTTTTTGATACTACTACTGGTGAGGTTTCAGTTGAAGCAAAAAGACCTTGGTTACTTCAAAGAAATGCCAAAGAATTCAATCATGCTGAAGTAACTGAAAAAACTGGTTGGAAAATACGTGTTAGAAAAGCAACTACAATCCCATCTCGTACAATCCAAACAATCAATGCAACCCTCAAACAGTCCTCAGCAGATAGAAGCAGACAATTAAGGGAGATTGGCGATGAAATTTTTAGACCAAGATTAACCCAAAAATCTGAAGTCTCTTTATTTACCCTAGGAGGATTTGGACAAGTTGGAAGATCCTCGATGCTTTTATCAACTCCTGAGAGCAAAATCTTGATTGATTGTGGAGTTAATCCTGGTGCTAGATCTCCAATGGAGGCTTATCCACGATTAGATTCACTCAATATTACCTTAGATGAACTTGATGCAATAGTAATCGGACATGCACATTTAGATCATACAGGTTTCTTACCTACATTATGTAAGTATGGCTATAAAGGTCCAATTTATTGTACCGAACCAACTCTTCCAATGATGAATCTTATTCAATTAGATGCAATCAAAGTAGCTGCAGCCCAAGGAAGAAATCCAATTTATTCTGAAAGAGATGTCAAGCAAATTATGAAACAAACCGTAACTCTTCCATACGGAACTGTAACTGATATTTCCCCAGACATAAAACTAGTTCTTGCAAATGCAGGACATATTCTTGGTTCTGCTTTATGTCATTTCCACATTGGTAATGGAGATCATAACTTTGTATATTCTGGCGATATTAAGTTTGGAAAAAGTATACTATTTGAAGCGGCAAGCTGGAATTTTCCAAGAGTTGAAACTCTATTGATAGAAAGTACGTATGGACTAAAAGAAGATATCCAACCAACTAGACAAGAGGTAGAATCATCTTTTATTAACGCGGTAAATAATACTCTAGCAGATGGAGGAAAGGTTCTAATTCCAATCCCTGCTGTTGGTCGTGCTCAAGAAATCATGATGGTAATCGATCATTATATGAAATCTGGAGAAATGGTAGAAGCACCAGTTTTTACAGAAGGAATGATTTCAGAAGCTTCTGCAATTCATGAATCATATCCAGAATATCTTGCAAGGGAATTAAAACAAAAAATCTTAGAGACAGACGACAATCCCTTTGATTCAGAATACTTTACAAACATTGAACACTCTGATGCAAGAGAAGAACCTCTAAGGGAAGATTCTCCATGTATAATCTTAGCAACATCTGGAATGCTAGAGGGAGGACCTGTCTTGGAATATTTCAAAAATATCGCTCCAGATAAAAAGAGCAAAGTGTTATTTGTCTCTTACCAAGTTAATGGAACATTAGGTCGAAGAGTTTTGGATGGTTCCAAGCAGGTATCAATGCTTGGAAAAGAGGGTAAAGTGGAAGTTGTAACCATTAACTGTGGTGTAGAAAAATTAGATGGATTTAGCGGACATAGTGATTATAATCAATTGATGTCATTTGTTCAAAGGTTAAGACCAAAACTTCGCAGAGTACTAGTTAATCATGGTGAAAGAAAAAAGTCTGAAAATCTTGCTATGAATATTAGACGAATGTACAGAGTACCTGCTCATTATCCTCAAGTACAAGAAGCAATAAAATTATTTTAGATCGTACTCTGGCTTCCAGATTTTTATGCTAGAAGGTGCCACAATAATCCTTTCTTCTCCTAACCTTGCAATATCTGCACCAGCAGTTTTTGCAATTGAATACAAATCCTCGACTACTTTACGTAGTTGTTCCACATCTTTTTGAGCTAAAGGTGTTACTCTGAGAATTAGAATCATTCCCTTTTTAATGTCCTCTTTAATTGAATGAACATCACTAGAATCCCGTATGGTGATTGCCTTCAAATATGTGGGGTTTTCTTGTTTTTGCATCCTTGATAAAAATGCGATCTACTCCCTCAAAAACTCTTCTTTAGTTTTAATTAATCTGGATAAAATCTCACGCCTAGATTCTAAATTTAAGATACAATTCTTCTTTTGCAGGCTCTGCAATCACCTCATCCTTTTTCGTATCTTTGTTAGTAGTTACATAGCTTTTCTCTTTTCTTGGAGCGTCTGAATACCTTAGAGTAACTGAAGAGGCAAATTCTATGTGTCTATCTACATTTTTTCCCCGCAAAATTGAGACTGGTCCCATATAATCACGAGACTCTAACAAAACATCATTAGGTAATGCAATTGCCTTTATCATTTCATTTTCATCTTTATTTCTTCCAACTACAAGTTTTGTTTCTTCATCTAATCTAAACTGTCTTCCAATTTTTAATAGATCAATATCGTTTATCGTTGGTGTCTCTATATGACTAAAAAGATCTTTAGCACGTAATCCAAAAGCTGGATCAGTTAACAGGCAACCACCTCCAGCATTAGGGGGATTTTCAATTCCATATTTTTTTGCCATATCTAGCTGTGCTCTTCTAGTTCTTCCTTTAATCATCCCAAGATTTTCTCTTTTAATGAGTCCATCCTTTTCAGGATCTGTTTCTGGAAGTAAAGCAGCAGATAATGGTCTTACAATTTTTCCTAATAGTCCAGTTTCTTTTTCAATTGTTCTTAATGCAGGAGCATGTTGACTCATTGGTCTTTGTCCTAAAACTTCTCCCGAAATAATAAATTCTGCGCCAATTTCTTTCATATGTTTTTTTGCAGCTTCAAACATCATAGAACGACAATCAACACAAGGATTGAAACCTGCACCAATACCGTGCTTAGGATGTTTTAACATTTCAATGTATTCATCTCCAAGATAAACCGTCTTTAAATTTACATTTAGATCATCTGCTCTCTCTCGAATTTCAAATCCACATCCTCTTCCACAATCAAAATCACAAAATGGAGTTTTAATTGCCACAGCTGAAACATCAAAACCTTGCTCTTGCATCATTCTTACGGCAAGTTGACTGTCTAGTCCTCCTGAAAGTAATGCTACCACTTTTTTCTTTTCATCAGCCATAATTTTTCAACCTCTAATTCGTATATACAAACTTTGCATCATACATAAATTAAGAAATACAGAGGATTTTTTGTGAAGGAACGAAGAAAAAATCTCATTAATTTTACTCAAAAAATTGGGTATGATATTTTAGTTGCCTTTGAGCCTGAAAATCTATTTTATTTGACTGGATTTTGGGGAGAAGCAATAGCTATTTTGGAAAAAGGGGAAAAAACCACAATTATAGCTCCCGAACTGGAAGTAGGACGAGCAATGGAAGAATCAGAAAATTGCAAGGTAATAACGGGTGAAAGAGGAGTTGGTTTAATTTCAACCTTGGTTGCAAAAATTAAGAAAAACAAAGTATGCACTGACTGCAATGATTTTTCGGTTATGAATACCCTCAAAAAATCTGTTCCTAAAATTATATCATCTACTGAGCCATTTTATAACTCTCGAATAATAAAAGATGAAAAAGAGATCAAAATTCTCAAAAAAGGTTCAAAAATAATAGATGAAATGTTTGAAATTTGTTGCAATAAATTAAAAGTAGGCCAAAAAGAATCTGAACTTCAAACAATCTTAATGAATTATGCTATGGAACAACAAATGTTTGATACTGGATACAAATCAACCCTAAATCCTCTCATTATTGCAGGAGGTCCAAATGGAGCATTACCACACGCACAAGTTACTCAAAGAAAATTTAGAACAGGAGATCTTATTGTAGTGGATCTTACCTTAAGGTATAAGGGATATGTTTCTGATTCTACACGGACATTTGCAGTGGGAAAGATTTCTCAATCAGCAAAGGAAGCTTATGAAATCGTTAAAGAATCACAAAGACTTGGATTAATGGCTGTAAAACCTAATGCAAACTGTAAAGATGTTGACTTTGCTTGTAGAAAATATATCGAAGAGAAGAATTATGGAAAATATTTTATTCACTCCACAGGTCATGGCATTGGATTAGAAGTTCACGAAGTACCAACTGTTTCTTATCGAAGTGAAACTCAATTAAAAGAGAATATGGCAATTACCGTAGAACCTGGAATTTACATTCCAAACAAATTTGGAATTAGAATTGAAGATTCGTTAATTGTAAAACAAAAACCAGTTGTTATGCACAAATTTACAAAAGATCTAGTTACGATTTAAGCTTACTTTTAGCCTCAAAAATGAGCTAATCATAAAAATCAACTAGATCAATTACATATTTTGAATCTTTATCATTTCCCTTAATATCCTCATTTTGCATATTCACATTCCAGTCATAATGAAAGTCTTCTTTGTACGATTCAAAATCAAAAATAACTTGATAATTATCCCCTTCTATTTTGGACACTGAAACATTGACATTAGTTTTTTTATTATCATATATTTTCTCATTTGGATACTTTTCATCTATTTGATTTGAAATGGCATCCATTACACTTAGGCCTTCATTATTGGGACCTTTATAGGACATCAAAGTATCCATAGCTAATTTTTCTTCTTCAGAAAGATTTTCAGGAAGATTACTTTGTAAATCTCCTTTGGTTAATTCAGGAACAATAAAAATAATCACAATTGCCATAACTGACAAGTAAACCGGTGCACGTTTTTTTAGAAATTTCTTAAATGGAGACTCCTTTGGTTTTTCTTCTTTCTTTTTTGAATCTTTTACCATTCTCTTCTCATCCCTAGTTTTTTGCAGTTAAAGTTGACTAAAATCCTAACCTTTTATCTATTTACTGAAAATAATTACTCAAAATTACTAACTTGGTATTACTTGGTAGACATGGTATTCATGGAATCATAATAACCACAAGATCATTAATGATTCCTCAACAAATAACCCATGGGTAGTGAGTCTGTTGTGCCCTATGTTGTTTCCAAGTTAGATTGAAGGGATGAGAATTAAAAAAAATGTTGTTATTTTGCCGTCACCGTACCTTCACATTGTTTTTTTATATCCTATTATCCCCAAAATTGAAAATGAAAGAAATTACTAGATCACTCACTGTAATATTTTTCTCAGTAATTTTACTAAAACTTCTACTGTAGCGATCTCTATTCCTCCAGCATACTCACAAACTATACCTGAAACTGGTGTGTTAATTCTAGTACCTGAAAAGGATGCTTTTCTCAAAGATGGCAATGGTAATACAAACGAGGGTGCAGTCTGGATGCTTTTCATGAATTAAGATTAATATGACACACACGTCAAAATTTCTATTTCTCATCCATCCTCCAAAAAATAATTTCAAAACTTTGGTTCAATTGGATAAAGGTTTGAACCATTTTTAGGGACAAAAATGGGCCCGAGGGAATTCACCTACCATTTTGGGGATAAAAATGAACACAGGTAGGTATCATATCTCTAGTTTTCAATTTCACTTAATCCATTAATCATCTGTCTCATTTTGATTGTAAAATGAGTTACATCTAATATCTGACTGCATCTCATTTTACTACTAAAACAGGAAGTTTAGTAGTATGAACCACATAATGAGAGGTGCTTCCAAGAAAAGTTTCTTTAATGATTCCCATTCCTCGCGAGCCAATTACAATTATGTCGTATTTGTTTTTCTCTGCAAATGACACTATTGTCTGGCCCTCATGACCAAATTCTGTCACATCAAAAAATTCAATGTTATTTTTCTTGCATCTTGATTTTGCTATGCTCAAAAAGTTTTTGCTTTTTTTACTTAGAACATTTCCAATTACGGTTCTGATTATTCCCATCTCTGTAGGGAATGCTTGTATTACAAAAATACCAGTAATTGATGCTTTTGTTTGTTTTGCTAGCTTGATTGATTCTGTCAGTGCTCTAAGAGAGTTTTTTGAGCCATCTAATGCCACTAATATTTTTTTAACAGACATAACACGTTACCTCAAAAACGAACTTTTAAGTTTTGTATATCCCTTGAGGTACATCAAATTTTATCCTACAGAAGGCAAGACCACTTGTAACTATAGTAAAATGAAAAAGATGGTTGATAATCGATACTAAATTTTCTCAAATTCAAAAAAAGTAGAGATTTATTTTTTTATTGCAAACCGAGTAAATACAACCCCAAAAATAGTTGCAAGCCAAATTGTAAAAAATCTTGACAGTACGACAAGGGATGATGCAACATGCAATTCCAATCCTTCCTGTAACAAGAGAAAATCTGCCATACTTTCATGGACTCCTATGCCTCCAGGTAATAGCGACAAAGCTCCATATCCTAAGGAAGTAAAGTAGATTTGCGAAGTTAGCAAGTATCCTAAATCTACATTTAGTGCAAGAAAAACCACATAAACTGCTAAAGAATCAATTACCCATCCAAAAACACTAAGAAACCATCCTTTGGTCATATTCTTAGAGTTTGCCAAAATAGAAAATGATTTGCTTGGCCCAAAATCTGGAAAGTTTTTTGCTATGAAATTAGTTTTTGAAAGTTTCCTGTAGAGAATTAATGAAAACTTCCAATTTCTCATAAGAAGATATACTCCAATCAAGATAATTGTTGAAATTATGATTAGAGATATTGAAATCAAACTGAAATACATTAAAAGACTTGCAAGAATAATGGATGTTCCTGCTAGCAAATCATGGTATCTCTCCCAAAAAATTACTGAGATGGATTTTTCTACAGGAATTTGAGATTTTTCTTTTAGATAATAAGACTTGATAAAAGTTCCTACTCCACCTGGAGTGTTAATTAATGATAATCCTGCCATGTAAATAATAAAATTTTGAGTAGATGAAATTTTTTCTCCAAGTATATGCAACAATTCTTTTTGACGGAAACTCTTCACTACATGTGATAAAAATACAAGCAGAAATATCAAAAAAAGAAGATCTAATCTAATTTGTAAAAAGTGTTCTGAAATCTTTTCGGCATCAGAAATTAAAATAAAAATGACATAAAAAATAAATGTTGCAAAAATTATCCATGTTATCTTATTTTTGATTAGTTCTAAAATCTGCATGATCTTGAAGAAAAACTAGTTGATAAAACACTTTATAACAATTTTTCCAAAAAATAATTTCAAAATCTCTCTAGGAGAATTGTCTAAAATGTATGACACCCCCAAGTTTTCCTCATAAAACGGATTCGCGGGGATTTACCTGCTTTTTTGGTTACAAATTTGGACGCATCTAGGTGTAAAAAATACCATTAAAATAATTTAATCAAGAATCAGGATTGGTTGCCAGGTAAACATCTTGATATGCATGAAGCAAATCCCTAGCAGTCACAATCCCTACCAAAGAATCATCTTTTGTAACCCCTAATCTTTTGATGTTGTTTGCAGCCATAATACTGGCTGCTTGATTTATCGTTATTTCATCACCAGCTACAACCAGAGGGGATGAGGAATATTTTCCAACCTCAAGATCTAACTTAAAATCATTCGAATAAAGATACGTTAAAAGATCTCTTTCAGAAAAAATTCCATACCCTTTCATATCTTGAATTATTACGCTTCCTACTCTCTTTTCATGCATAATCTTTACTGCATGAAAAATAGAATCAGTTTTACTACATTTTTCAATTTTGGTACTAATTACTTTATCCAGAGAAGATCCATTCTTTATCTTTCTAAATGCCCTAAGCAAATCAGATACTGTGACGATTCCCACTAGCTTGTCATCATCAAAAACCAAGAGTCGAGATTTGTTTTTATTCATTATATGGGCAGCATCTAAAACAGTGTCACCTAGGTCCAATTTGGTGAATGGCTGTAATCCTACATCAGTAACTGTGAATTCATCAAGATTTCGGGATTCAGTAATTGCCTTTAGAATTTCACGTTCAGTCAGAATACCTTTTGGCAATGTTCCATTGCTTACAACAAGATTTCCAAAATCTCTTTGGACCATGAACTCTATTGCTTTGGTAATTGGAACCTGAGGTTCAACTGAAATTGGATATGCAGTCATGTAATTTGTAATTGGTAAAGTTTGAATCTTGACTTTCACAATCAAAAATAAAAAATCCAAGTATTTGATTAGTTCGATTAAATTTCACATATGATAATTTCCAAAGTCATTTAACATACCATGTCTATGAATTCAAGGGGATTTGCATACCTATTTGGGGGTAAAAGGGGTTCACGAGGATCTGAACCTGTTGTTTTTAGGGATACATAGGTTGAAGTGTTAACGAGTTTATCGACTGTCAGTAAAAAGACAATCCCCCCCTTCACGCCTAGAAAATGCACCATAACTAAAAGAATAACGAAAGTTTGTTTGTTAGAAAAGTTTCAAAGTAAAAAAGACAAAAAGGTCAATTTCTTAGAAGAATTTTAGATTTCATAGATAAAATTATGATGCTTACAATAGTTATTGCAAGTATAGCTCCAGTCCTTGTTCCAAACTCAGGTATTACAAAAGTACCAATTATTTCAATTTCTTCAGTTCCTGCGGGGAACTTTACTGTTACCTTATTGCCATCATATTCGGCATCATCCCATTCTTCCCCATCAACGAGAACCATGAATACACCATCAATAATTGATTTTGAGGGATTGATTGTTAGTATTACATCACCAGATGTGTTAATTTGAATTACA
>Ga0224508_10001124_pt1 | contig 24382 bp, 18 predicted proteins | sample SF_Jan12_sed_USG_4_FD_170157 | JGI IMG/M metagenome (GOLD analysis project Ga0224508, IMG submission 170157) | Sediment microbial communities from San Francisco Bay, California, United States - SF_Jan12_sed_USGS_21 | ecosystem: Environmental > Aquatic > Marine > Sediment | place: USA... | reverse complement strand
GAAATCACCGGTGAGCATGTTTCCGACTTATCGGCGCCGAACGAAAACTTTCCGTTAATCACTCCGGAGCCGAGCGATGAAGCAAGCTGGGTCGACATGTCCCTGAGCCAGAACCTGAATTTGATGGCCAGCCGAATTGACGAACAGCTGGCACGCGACCAGATTGCGTTCGTGCGCACCGGTCATTATCCGACCCTGGATCTCGTCGCCAACACCAGCGAATCCGAAACCGATCAGACCACGACAACACTATTCGGCACGACTAGCGACAGCCTTACGAATCCGCGCGACAGCATTAGCCTGCAACTCAACGTGCCGATCTTTTCAGGGGGCGGTACTTCATCGCGCGTACGTGAGGCCGTCTATCTGCATCGTGCGGCTCGAGAGCAGTTGCAACGCGTCACCCGTGAAACAGAGCGCCAGGCTCGCGACGCCTATTTAGGCTTCGTTTCCGAGAGAAGTCGCGTGAAAGCGCTGGAGCAGGCAGTAGCCTCCAGTCGCACAGCATTGCAGGCGACCGAAGCCGGCTTTGAGGTCGGCACGCGTACCATCGTTGATGTACTTAACTCCCAGTTCGCGCTGTACCAGGCAATTACCAACTACTACCAGAGTCGTTACGATTACGTGCTCAACGCGTTGCGCCTGAAGCAGGCCGCCGGCAACCTCGCCGTGCAGGACCTGGAGCGCATCGACCAGCACCTGGAAGAACGCAAGACGCCGGAACAGTTGTTTGCGGAAGAAGCCAACGCCGCGGCAGCAAACGAGTAGCTCGACCACAGCTCAAGCAAGTTGCTTGGCCAGTAAAGGTTCGAGCAGAACGAGGAGTCGCTGCAACGCACCGCGATTAGCCTTCAGTAGCGCTAAGCCGTTCTTGCCCAGAGCGGCGGCGTACGCAGGCTCCGTCAAAAGTTCGGTGATCACATCAACCAGTTCATCAGAGTCGCTTACCATACGACATGCCTTGGCTGCCACGAACATGTCGGCGATATCCTGCGCATTGAAAAGATGCGAACCCGTAATGACCGGCACGCCCTGAGCCGCCGGCTCCAGCAGATTGTGGCCACCGACTGGTACGAGGCTCCCGCCGACGAAAGCGATGTCGCTCATGCCATAAAACAGTGGCACTTCGCCCATTGTGTCGCCGAGAAAAACGGTTGTCGAAGCCGCGCAGGAGCGGTCTTCAGTCCTTGAAACAGCTTCGAAACCAGATTTCTTGACGAGTAGGCGGACGTCATCCGATCGCTCGGGGTGACGCGGCACCAGCATCAGAAGCAGGTCTGGAAACCGCGGCAACAGCTTGCCGTGAGCGTCCAGCACCTGCTGTTCCTCGCCTTCATGAGTGCTGGCTGCGATCCAGACCGGCCGATGGCCAATCAGCTCTCGGCGCAATGCGCTGCCCTGCTCGACAACTGCCTCAGGCAATTCAATATCGAACTTGATGTTGCCAGTCACATGCGTCCGGTCAGGATTCGCGCCAAGAGAAAGGAAACGATCCGCGTCCAGCTGACTCTGAGCCGCGATGATGATGCCGTGGGACAGTGTTTCACGGATCAATGGCAGCAGCCGGCGATAGCCGGTTATTGAGCGTGGTGAGATCCTGGCGCTGACCAGAATCAGAGGCACATTGCGCAGGCCGCAGCCGCGATACAGATTCGGCCAGATTTCTGTCTCCATGATCAGTGCCGCCTGCGGATTGACCGACCTGAAGAAAAGTGCGACGGCATGCGGAAATTCAAATGGAATGTAGCTGTGTATGACCGAGTCGCCGAATAATGCCCCAACTCGTTCCGCGCCCGTCAAGGTTACCGTTGTCACCAAAAGTTGCTGGTCCGGAAAACGCCGTAGAAGGTCGTTAATTAATGGCGTAGCGGCCTGCACTTCGCCGACTGACACGGCGTGTATCCAGATACAGCGATTGATGCGCGGATATCCAAGCCCGAATCGTTGCCCGAGATGTGCTGGCGTCGTGGGATTGACGAGCGCGCGAAAGATCCAGTAACCGGCGTACGGAAGCAGCATCAGGTAGGTGAATAGATTATAGAGGAAGCGCACGGGTTGGCTCGGCTCCGCGGTCTTCAGTCACGCAGCTTTGCGATAATGCGGCTCGATGAATGGCCATCGCGAAACGGCAGCACTCGCACTTCGCCGCCGTCTTGTAGCACTTCTTTCGCGCCGGCAATGTCCGCCGCCGTGTAGTCGCCACCTTTTACAAGCACATCGGGCAGCACCTCTGCGATCAGAGAGCGCGGCGTGTCCTCGGAGAAAGGCACCACCCAATCCACGGCAGCCAGGCCCGCCAGTACCAGCATTCGATCCTCGAGCCCATTGATCGGGCGTGACCTGCCTTTGAGGCGGCGCACCGAATCGTCGTCATTGATGGCCACGATCAGACGATCACCGAGACTCTTGGCCTCTTCCAGGTAGGACACATGGCCGGCATGCAGCACATCGAAGCAGCCATTGGTCATGATTACCCGCTCACCGTTTTCGCGGGCATCGGCGACTATCGGCAGGAGTTCGTCGAGATTGACGAGTCCGCGGCCGCCCTGGCCACGTTGATGCAACGACGCACCAATTTCGCCGGGTGTGACGGTCGCCGCGCCGATCTTGCGTACAACCAGACCCGCAGCAACATTGGCAAGCGCGGCCGCGGAAGCAAAGTCCTCGCCACTAGCCAGCGCACCGGCGAGTACAGCGATGACGGTATCTCCGGCGCCAGTGACATCGTAGACTTCGCGCGCCTGCGTTGAAAGAAACACCGGTTCGGCGCCAGCCTCGAGCAGCAACATTCCTTTGTCGCTGCGTGTCACGAGCAAAGCCGCGAGATCGAGTTCATCCAGCAGCGCCCGGCCACGGCTGACCATCTCATCATCGGTCGCGCAGACTCCGACGATTGATTCGAACTCCGACTGGTTCGGCGTGATGACCGTCGCACCCCGATACTTGCCGAAATCAGTGCCCTTCGGATCTACCAGCGCCGGTACGCCTGCGTCACGGCATGCCGTGATCAGCCCGGCGATGTCCGCAAGTGATCCCTTACCATAGTCGGACAATACGACGGCGCCGACATTCACCAGGACATCGCAAAGAGCTGTGACCATCGCGTCACCGGGCACATCAACGGCATTCTCCTCGTCGAGGCGAATCAGTTGCTGACCACGGCTCTGCACACGAGTCTTCGTAATCGTCGGACGACTACTTGTACGCGCAAAATTACAGGCGATACCGCGAGTAATCAGAAGATCCTCGAGCGATTGCGCCGCTGCATCTGCTCCAACAACACCGATGAGATCCGTACTTACGCCGAGGCTCGCCAGGTTCACGGCAACGTTGGCCGCGCCGCCGGGACGATCGTCGGATTCACGAACGTGCACTATCGGTACTGGCGCTTCCGGGGATATGCGCACTGTTGAGCCAAACAGGTATCGATCCAGCATGACGTCGCCGACGACGACGACTTTCGTTTTGGAAAAATCGGGAATTCTTAAGGTCACGCGCGCAATTTATCAGATCGAAGCCGCGCCGGCAGCCCAGGCGGGCAAAATAAGCGAAGAATCAGACGTGCTCACTTCTCGAGTAGAACCCATTGATACTGAAAGAACGCACTATGCATCGTCTCTCGTGTAATCAGCGCTCAAGATCGACTGACAAAGCAATACTTGGTTGCCAGGTATTGCACAAATTTGCCGCCAATACGCACCGTTTTTAAAGTCATTGCGGTGCTAAGCTACGAACTTCACCCGCGAGGCACGGTTTCAGGACGCATCACTATGAATATCAAATCCTTCTTCGTCTCGACCATTGCAATTGGCGTTCTGGCGCTGACATTAACACCTGCCTGGGCAATTCAGCCATCGTGGATGGGAGACTCGATCGCTGCTCTCGAAACTGAGTTGGTCGAGAAATACGGAGAGTCACAGCGTCCCCGTCTTCAGCGAGGACTGCGGCAGGCAGCGAATTTCTGGCATAGCGATGACGGCGACCGAGTCGCATTCGAGACTTTTGTGAGGCGCAATTTTGCGGGCGATCAGGCAACGCTGAACGTCATGTTCGAACGGTTCGACAAGCTCCTGGAACAGCTCGATGGCCACCTGCTCGAGGTCCTGCTGGCATTTCGTGAGCAGTCAGACCTTGACCTTGGCCCCATTCTGCCGTTCGACGAGAAATTTGCGGCCTACGATCCGTGGGCGCATGTCGGCGACGATTTTTTCGCCAACCGACTCGCATTCATCGTCTTGCTGAATTTTCCCGTTGCATCCCTCGACGAAAAGCTGACCGACGGCGAACGATGGTCCCGCCGACAGTGGGCCGAAGCACGCCTTGCGGACCGCTTTGCGAAGCGCGTGCCGGCCGATGTGCAGCAGGCAGTGTCATCAGCTGATGCCGCAACCTCTCTCTATATCGCCGAGTACAACATCTGGATGCATCATCTCCTGACGGATTCCGGCGACCGCCTGTTCCCGCCCAAGATGAAGCTGCTCTCGCACTGGAATCTGCGTGATGAAATCAAGGCGAACTACGGGGAGTCGGATGGGCTGGCTAAACAGCGGATGATCCAGCAGGTGATGGAGCGAATCGTCGACCAGTCCATACCCCAGGTGGTCATCAACAATCCCCACGTGGATTGGGCCCCCTATGCCAACGAAGTCGGCGCCGCAACAAGTTCGGATGTTGATGGGTCAACGCCGCCCGATCTCGTGATATCGAATTCTCGTGAACCGGATACACGCTATGAGGTGCTGCTAGGCCGCTTCAAGGCCGAACGACTCGTTGATGCCTACTCACCGACGGCACCAACCCGCATGGACCGCAGTTTTGACGAGAATCGGGAAATTCCGGAAGAACGCGTCGTGGTGATGCTTGATGCGGTTCTAACCTCGCCGCTGCTAGCACGCACCGCACAGTTGATCGAGTCACGGCTCGGCCGATCGCTGGAACCGTTCGACATATGGTACAACGGCTTCCGTTCGGCCGGCACGTACACCAACGCGGAACTCGATGCGATCACAAAAGCACGCTATCCGACGCCGATGGCTTATGAGAAGGCAATGCCCTCGCTGCTCGTCGGCCTGGGTTTCGAGAAGGCGCGTGCGCAGGAACTGGCAGCGAACATTGTCGTCGACCCGGCGCGCGGCTCCGGTCACGCGTGGGGCGCGGCGATGCGTGATGCGAAGACGCACCTGAGAACGCGCGTTGGCGCTGACGGGATGGACTACAAGGGATTCAACATCGCCGTCCATGAAATGGGACACAACGTCGAACAGACAATTTCGCTGAACGACATCGATTATGTACTGCTCCAGGGAGTACCCAACACGGCGTTCACCGAGGCGCTGGCGTTTATCTTCCAGGCGCGTGATCTCGAACTTCTCGGCCTGGACGCGCCGACCGATAAAGCACTCGCAATGCGCGCGCTGGATGATTACTGGGGCGCCGCCGAAATCGGCGCCGTCGCGTTGGTCGACATTGCCGTGTGGCGCTGGATGTACGACAACCCCGAGGCAACCCCGGCCGAACTTCGGGTCGCGACTGTCGAGATCTCGAAAGACATTTGGAACCGGTACTTTGCGGGTGTTTTCGGCGTCGAGGACGTGACGCTGCTTGGCGTGTATTCACACATGATCAATCGGTCCATCTACCTGCCCAATTATCCGATCGGCGCGATGATTTCCAGACAACTCGAAGAGCACATCGCCAAGTCAGGTGACCTGGGTGGGGAATTCGAACGCATGTGCCTGTCAGGCAACATCGCCCCCGATCTCTGGATGAAAATCGCGACCGGACAAACCGTCGGGCCGGAGGCACTACTGGGAGCGGCCGAAAGGGCACTCGATCTTTACGGCGACTAACGCCGGAAGAACGGTTTGCGACGGCCCGAATAATCGCGCTGCTGTGCACCGCGGTCATCGCTTCTTGCGTTGCTTGATGAATACGCGGTGCCGGCCCAGTCCCCTCGAGCCTGTCAGGAGGCTGATCGTCGCAATCAGGGTTCGGCCTGGTTTAGTCCACCCATCAACACGACGGCCTGAAAGTCCTTCTGCTTCAGAACGAACGCCGCCGCTGAGCTGCGCCGGCCCGTATCACAACAGACCACATACTGTTTATCCGGATCCAGCGTATTAAGCTTATGGCGAAGAAGGTAAAGCGGCATGTTGAGGGCGCCGTCCTTATGGGAGACCTTAAATTCGCTCGGAAGACGGACATCGAGCCACTGACCGCCGTTGGCGACGACGTTGTCCGCGTCGTCCTGGTTCATCCACTCGAGCATTGGCTCTTTCAGAAGAGCCTGAAAGTCGTCTTTCCCCAATCGCATCAAGACGCCGTCCGTCCGCATCTTTATCGTCGCGTTGCACTTTGTCCCGGCGAGCAACGCTTCCTCACCGAATGTGTCGCCAACGGCCAGCTCAGCCAGGTCGATGCCCTTGGGATTCAATGGCGTCTCGCGTGTGACCATGCAGCGGCCGTGATTAATGATATAGAAGTAATCGCCTTCGCTACCCTGCTGGATAACGACATCTCCGGCCTTAAGGTTGACCTGTTGCAGTCGCATGAAAATCGTCTGAATATTCGCCGGTGGTATTTTCTGGAAAGCGTTGATATGAAGAAACGCGGCCATCCAGTCTCCGGTCTCCCTGAGTTGTTCTGTACTGAAGTCACCGACCTCATAGATACCGGTCTGATCCCAGGTCAATGTCACATCCAGGAATTCGCTATCAATACTGATGTACTCGACATCGCTCGCCGCCAGGGCGGTTCGTTGGCGCGGCAGTATGGGGTCGAGCGGGCGACGTGCTTCCTCGGTCCCACCTGCGACGGTCTGAACGACTTTGTCGCCATCCTTGAGTTCTATCGTCCCGGACAGCACATAGACCGTCCGCTTGTCCGCATCGCCTTTTTTGAACAGGGTCTTACCGCGGTTTGCCTTGAGCAATTCGATCTTGTCGAGAATCGCATTGAGGGTATCCGTCTTCAGCCCGTTCAATGGGGAGAGGCTCCTGAGATGAGCAATATCCAGTTTATCGGCCATAGAGTGCGGGACTGTCCTGTTCAAAAGGAGTTCCAGTTCGGGATGCGTCGGAGTTTAGCATGAGGTGCATGTCCTCTATCGGCTGCCTGTCACATGTCTCATTTTAAGTCACGGCAACGCTTCATTTGCGCCCAAAGTGCAGTTCGTGGGTAATATTGCCCTGAGTGCTGCCCTGGTGGAAAGACGGGCCGCAATTGATGCTTTGAAGGTCGTGTGCGCAGCGGCCTCGTTGGCGACGATCAGGATGGGCGAACATACGTCGCTCACCATGCACACTGAGGCGAAAGCATATGCCGAATGACCAGGATTTCATCGATTTCGTTGTTGACCAGGTACAAGACGGATGTGAATTGACTTACCGCCATATGTTTGGCGGGACGACCTTGTATATGAACGGCAAAGTGGTCGGACTGATCTGCGACGATCAGTTGTTCATCAAACCGACCGAGGCAGGTCGTGCCTACATAGGGGCAGTCGTTGAAGCGCCGCCGTATGAAGGGGCCAAGAACTCGTTTCTCATCGGGGACGAGATTGAAGACTCAGAGTGGCTGACCTTACTGCTGGTCGTTACGGAAAACCATGTCCCGGCACCAAAGCCAAAGAAGAAACGCAAGAAGAATGGGTCGCCGTGAAATACTACGGGTCCAGCACAACGACGTTATCGTGTCAGCCGCACTTCGAGTCGCCGCAAGCAAGGCAAGTCATGCAGCCGTCCATCATGACCAGCGCAACGGTGTTGCACTTGGCACAAAGCTGCGCGCCTTCCGGGTAATTGTCGGCAGAGAAAGCGTCCTGCTGCTTCTTCGACTCCTCAAACTCCGCTCGCTTTTGCGCGATGAGCTTCTTCTGCCCTTCGTCCAGTTCCGGCGCCGCCATCAGACCGATCATGATCAGGTGCTTCTCCACGATGTGTCCCAGCTCTGCGATGATAGACGGCATGAAGCGACCGCCTGTCTGCCAGTAGCCACCCCGCGGATCGAACACGGCTTTTAGCTCTTCGACCAGGAAGGTCACGTCCCCGCCCTTACGGAACACGGCCGAGATAATGCGGGTGAGCGCTACGATCCACTGGTAGTGATCGAGATTCTTCGAATTGATGAAGATCTCGAACGGCCGCCGTTTCTCGTGCTCTGTGCCTTCGTTAAGAATGATGTCGTTGATCGTGACGTACATCGCGTGGTCCGACACAGGTGTCTTGACCTTGTAGGTCGAGCCGACAAGAACCTCCGGTCGCTCAAGCTTCTCGTGCATCCGAATGACTTCCGCTCGGTCGCCACCACCTTCGCGCTTGAAATCCGGCTTTGCCACTTCTTTATCAGCCGTCTCCTTATTGACCGCGTAGCCCACGATTTTCTTCTCGATTTTAATCATCTAAAACTTTCCGTAATAGCCTTCTTTGAGCGCGTCGAAAAGATTCGCCGCCGTGTGAGTTTCACCGTCATACTCGATTTCTTCGTCACCCTTCAGGTCGACCGTCGAACCGTCGTCCAGCGTAAACGTGTAGGTCGTGTTCTTGAGGTCCTGCTCCTTCACCAGCACGCCCTGGAATGCTTCCGGATTGAATCGGAAGGTTGTGCAACCCTTCAGGCCCTGCTCGTAGGCATAGAGATATATGTCCTTGAAGTCGCCATAGGGGTATTCGGTCGGGACGTTGGCCGTCTTGGATATCGACGAATCGATCCACTTCTGCGCCGCGGCCTGGATATCCACGTGCTGTGTCGGCGTCACCTCATCGGCCGTAATGAAGTTATCCGGCAACTGGTTGGCCGCCGTGCTCTCCGCGACACCGGCCGGCATGGCCTCCGCATCGACGATGTGGCGGTAAGCAAGCAGCTCGAACGAGAAGACGTCGACTTTTTCTTTGGTCTTCTTGCCCTGTCGAATGACGTTGCGGAAATAATGGTGCGCGAAGCTCGGCTCGATGCCGTTACTGGCGTTATTCGCCAGTGACAGAGAGATAGTCCCGGTCGGCGCGATCGAGCTATGATGCGTAAAGCGCGCACCCGTCTCTGCCAGTTCCCCGACCAGATCCGGATTCTCGACAGCGACGCGCTGCATATACCGGCTGTAGCGGGCGTGCAGTATGCGCCCCGGCACCTTGTCGCCGACCTGGTAGCCATCGGTGCGCATCTCCGGGCGTTTACGCAACATCTCTTCGGTGACCTCGAACGTCTCGTTCATGATGGGTGCGGGGCCCTTCTCTTTGGCCAGTTCGAGACCTTCTTCCCAGCCGGCTAGCGCCAGCTGTCGCGACACTTCCTCGGTGAATTCGACCGAGGCCGGATCACCGTAACGCATGCGCAGCATTGTTATCGTCGACCCCAGCCCCAGGAAGCCCATACCGTGCCGGCGCTTCCTCTGGATCTCATTACGTTGCTGCGGCAGCGGCAAGCCGTTGATCTCAACGACATTGTCGAGCATCCGGGTGAAAGTCTTTACGACCTTACGGAAATTATCCCAGTCGAAGCTGGCTTCGTCGGTAAACGGCTTGACCACGAATCGGGTCAGATTGACCGATCCCAACAAGCAAGAACCGTACGGTGGCAAGGGCTGCTCGCCGCAAGGATTGGTCGCACGAATGTTCTCGCAGAACCAGTTGTTGTTCATTTGATTGACCTTGTCGATGAGCACAAAGCCAGGCTCTGCAAAGTCGTAGGTCGACGCCATGATGACATCCCAGACGCGCCGCGCCGGGATGGTCTTGTAAATCTTGCACGCCACCAGTCCTTCGGTATTGGTGACGTAGTTACCGGCTTCCGGCCATTCGCGCCATACGATCGTGCTACTGTCCTTCAGATCGAGATCGTCGTCGCTGACTTCCTTGGGCGTGACCGGAAACGCGAGCTTCCAGTCGTCCTCGTTGATGACCGCCTGCATGAACTCGTCAGTAATCAGCAATGACAGATTGAACTGCCGCAGGCGCCCGTCTTCACGCTTGGCACGGATGAACTCCATGACGTCCGGGTGGCCTACGTCGAATGTGCCCATTTGGGCACCGCGACGACCACCGGCCGATGACACCGTGAAACACATCTTGTCGTATATATCCATGAACGACAGCGGGCCGGATGTGTACGCACCGGCGCCTGTCACGTATGCCCCTTTCGGTCGCAGCGTGGAAAATTCGTAACCGATACCACAACCAGCTTTCAGCGTCAGGCCGGCCTCGTGGACCTTGTTGAGGATATTGTCCATCGAATCGCCGACGGTCCCTGAGACCGTGCAGTTGATCGTTGATGTCGCCGGTTTGTGGTCCTGCGCGCCGGCATTGGAGACGATGCGACCCGCCGGAATGGCGCCGGACCGCAACGCCCAGACAAATTCTTTGAAATAGTGCTCGCGCTTCGACTCTACCTCGACATTGGCGAGTGCCCGCGCGACCCGTCGATAAGTGTCGTCGATAGCCTCATCAATGTTCGAGCCATCTTTGGCCGTAAGGCGATATTTGGCATCCCAGATATCCAGCGATGCAGCTTGAAATTCGATGTCGATAACCGTGTGCGTGTCGAGATTAACGGCAGACTTCATTGGTCCTCTTACTCCCCTGTACTCCCTTACGGAGACCCCAAAACGTTCATTCACCGGCTTTTTTCAAGCGAACAGAGATCCGCCCACCGGCGGCCAGAAAACGCGCGGTGAGGACCGTTACCGGTCTTTTCTATCTTTTGAAGAGACACAAGATGTTGTGTCTGGACAGGTTCAAGATTATGCTCGTAACGGTCGACTGTCAAGGGTTTTTCGCAAATATTTCTGTTGCCCTTTTTTATTTAAAATCATTTACTTATAAAATAAATGGGAGTAAGTACTTTAAAAACATCAGAAAAAAAATATCAGTTATGAAAATTTCGAATATCACTACATATAGTGGCATGAATTAAGTCAAAAAACCGTGCCAGCTGTCTGCTTTCAAAGTCTTTTTTGTCCGTTTCGGATGCCTTGAAAAGCCGCATAAAGCCACCAATTCCCCGATTGGTTAACCATTTTCCAACCGCCGCTCGTCCCGCTATGGATGGCCCGTTGATAGAGATTACGTGGAGAAGAAAACGACCTTCGCACGCTACGAACCCTGGACGTTGCCCGACGTAGTTATCCCTGAAGCATCGGATGTCCCGGCGGGCCGTATCACGGTCAAAGCCGCCTGAACCGGATCAAGACTGGGCCAGGGCGCGACGAAATCGAGCGCCTGGGCATCTTTACAAGATGTGCCGGGCATGGCACAAACCTGTCCGTTCACCATCGATTCAGGTCCGCGAAACTAATCTGAACATTGCATCTCTATTCGAATCTGATCGTTTAACGAAGCATTCTTCGAGGCAACAAATGATGTCTAAATTACGCTTTTCCTGGTGCAGCCTGCTGTTGGCGATCGCTGCGCTGCAGACCGCCGGTGCGGCGCTGCCCGTCAGTATTGATGGTCGGGCCGTCACGAGCCTGGCGCCGCTGGTGGAGACCGCCTCCCCTGCGGTCGTCAATATTCGTGTCAGCCAGACCGTGAATCGGCGCAGCCCGTTTGGTGACGAGGCATTCCGACGCTTCTTCGGTATTCCCGACATGCCCGGCCGCAACAATCAGCGGGTCGCGAGCGCGGGTTCCGGCGTCATCGTCGACGCGGAGCGCGGCTATATTCTGACCAACCACCACGTCGTTGGTGACGCAGACGAGATTCAGATCTCGCTGATCGACGGCGAAATACTCGATGCTGAAATTGTCGGATCCGATCCCGCCACCGATATTGCCGTTATCAAGGTTGAGGCCGAGGGCCTGACCGAGATGCCGATCGGCGACTCGAATGGTGCGCGCGTCGGCGATTTTGTTATTGCCATCGGTAATCCGTTTGGCCTCGGCCACACGGTTACGTCGGGCATTATCAGCGCATTGGGCCGAACCGGAATAAGCCGTGACGGTTACGAAGACTTCATCCAGACCGACGCATCCATCAATCCCGGTAACTCGGGCGGCGCCCTGGTCAATATGAAGGGCGAGCTAATAGGCGTCAACTCGGCAATTATCAGCCGCTCGGGCGGCAACGTGGGCATCGGTTTCGCGGTGCCCACCGAAATTGCCAGCTCGATCATGAGCCAGATCCTGGACTTCGGCGAAATCCGGCGCGGCCTGTTGGGCGTGCGCATACAGACTATTGATGCCGAGATGGCGAAAGCGCTCGACACCAATGTCGACAATGGCGCCCTGATTACCAACATAGAACCGCAGTCGGCCGCTGAGGAAGCCGGGCTCGAAGTAGGCGACATCATCATCGGAGTGAACGACAAGCCCGTCGCCGACGCCGCCGAATTACGCAATACGATCGGCCTGCTGCGTTCGGGCGACAAGGTCGCCCTCAAGTACGTGCGTGATAGCAGAACGCGCTCAGCTACCGCTGAGCTCGGACAGGTTCGAGCGCAACAACTTACCGGCGCTGATATTCATCCTGGCCTCGAAGGCGCGTCGTTTGCTGCGGCAGCAGCAACCGCGGATGGCGGCGTAGAGGTCACGGCCGTCGCAGAAGGCAGTCCCGCGGCGCAGCGCGGTTTGCGTACCGGCGATGTTATTACGGCCGTGAACCGAACCCGCGTGCGCGACCTTCAGGCTCTTGAAGCCATTGCCGCCGACAATCGCATCCTGTTTCTGCTTGTGCAGCGTGGCGATCGCTCACTGATGCTGCAAATTCGCTGACCGGCGGAGCAACGCAACAAAGCCCGTGACTTGTCGCGGGTTTTTTTGCGGGCTGGTTTTTTGCTCTGACTGGAGGTGTCGCGAATAGCGTAGAATTACCGCATGCACGATCCTGCTCAAACGCTGCAGGCTGCCGCCGGTCCCGTCACCGGGAATGATCGAATAACGGCAATCGACACGCTGCGCGGCGTCGCCGTTCTTGGCATCCTGGTCATGAACATATATGGGTTCGCGATGTCGTTCGCGGCTTACCAGAACCCGCTCGCTGACGGCGGTACCGAGTGGTACAACGTCGGGACATGGTTCTTCACGCACCTGCTCTTCGACCAGAAGTTCATGACGATTTTTTCGCTATTGTTTGGTGCCGGACTGGTAATGATCGTGACCCGGGCACCGGCGTGCGCGGCAACGTATCGAGGCGTCTGGTTTCGTCGTTGCCTCTGGCTGCTCGTCATCGGCGCGTTGCACGGCTACTTGCTCTGGTTTGGCGATATACTCTTTCATTACGCGTTGATGGGATTGTTCATCTTTTGGTTCCGCAATCGCTCGCCGCGTGCGCTGACCATAATTGCCACTTTAATGTTGTGTGTCGGCATGCTTGCATCCTTTGCGAGCGGCGGCTTCATGCAGCAGCTGCAGGCGAAAGCCGTGACCGTACAACAGCTTGACGACGCCGGTGAGGAACTCACCGAGGAACAGGTGGACATCCTGGAGCAATGGCAGGACATGTCCGTGTTTATGAAACCTCCGCACCAGCAGGTCGCGGAGGACCTCGCCGCCTACTCGGGTAACTACGCCAATATCGTTGCGCACCGCGCACCGATGGTTTTCATCATGCAAACACAGGGGACGTTGGGTTTCATTATCTGGCGTGTCGGCGGGCTTATGATCTTGGGCATGGCGTTGATGAAGCTCGGAGTTTTATCGGGCGCGCGCGGCCGCGAGTTTTATCGTCGCATGATGATGCTCGGCTACGGAGCCGGATTGCCGATCGTCGGCCTGGGTGCCTGGAATATTTATCTCCACGAATGGGAGATGTTCTGGATGTTTCAGGTGGGTTCCCTGCCCAATTACATTGGCAGTGTTCTTGTCGCAATGGGGCACATCGGGCTCGTTATGACTATCATTCAGTTCGGTTTCATGCCGGCCCTGATGCGACGGTTCTCGGCGGTTGGACGGATGGCATTCACCAATTACCTGCTGCACTCAATAATTCTGACAACCGTTTTTTACGGTTACGGGTTCGGCCTGTACGGAACGATTCCGCGCTTCTGGCAAATGGGGTTTGTCATTGCCGTTATCGGCGTCCAGCTGTGGCTCAGTCCCTGGTGGCTGGCGCGCTTTCGCTTCGGTCCGGCCGAATGGTTGTGGCGATCATTGACCTATTGGCGCCCGCAGCCTATGCGACACGCGTCTGGCTCCTAGATGTGGAAACCTACCAGGTTGTTCATCTGGGGTCCTCCACTGACGACACAGCCACATATGAGGACGGCTTGGAGCCGGCGCACGAACTCATGATGCTCTCGCAAAGAGCGCGGTGGACAACACACCCGAATCTGTAGCCGCAGGCGTGTGAGGGTGTGTTGTCCGCTGCGCTCGATATTCGAACTGTCCGTAGGTTGCTACCGACTGCGAACAACCTGGAGAAAGGTCACACCGTGACGCAAACGAGCGACGGGCGGCCGGATGGGCTCGCATTACTGCCTGGTCGCGCTCCAGTAGCGCAGGAAATCGTGGCCTGTCGATTTGCAGAAAACACTTGCAATCAGTAATGTGAGTGCGATACCTGATGCATTTTCTCAATAGAGGATCAGTGCCCGACAATGACCCGCTCTGACGCTGCGAATCGCCTTCGGGCTGCAATTCTTCTGCTCGCGGTCTTGCTGCTGGCAGGTTACGCGCAGGCGTCAGTCACGGAGACGCAACGGGCGTTGTTTATGCAGGTGTACGCTGACGCAGAACTTGGCGACTGGAGCGGTGTCGAGGGACTGTCGACCACCGAACGGCAACTGTTGCAGGACTACGTATTGTGGCCTGATCTACGGGCAGCCTATCTCAGGCGCAAGCTAGGCAAGACACCGACAGCCGAGATCGAAGCCTTCCTGCAAAAGTTCGGTACTTTGCGGCCCGGCCGGGATTTGCGTTATCGATACGCCCTGAACCTTGCAAAGAAGAGTGATTTCGACGGCTTCCAGCAAATGTATCAGAGCTTCTATCAGGGCCAGGAGATCGCCAAACTCGACTGCCTGTCACTGCAGGCGGATCTGAAGGCCGGTCATAAGGAGCGCGTGGCAGTACGTGCGATGCGGCTTTGGCTGGTTGGCAATAGCCAGGTCAACGAGTGCGACCCGGTCTTCGACTACCTGAAAAAACAGCAGTTGCTGGGAACGGCCGAGCACCGCGAGCGCTTCCAAATCGCAATCGAGGCACGATCGTTTTCGCTGGCCCGGTGGCTTGCCAAGAAAATCGACAAGCCGCACCAGGACGAAGCAGCGGAATGGATATCCGCGCAAAATAACCCCGAAGACTATCTCAACAATCACCGCAGACACGGCGATAGTGAAACCGCTCACAAGCAGCTCGCTTATGCCGCAGAGCGCCTGACCTTTCGTGACCCGGAACTGGCGCGTGCGACGTGGCAACGCGTATCGCAAGCGCATCGATTCGAGACCGAATTAAAGGTCGCGACCGATCGCCACATCGCTCTCTGGACCGCCCGTGATAACTTGCCCGGCGCTCACGAACTGCTCGCAAGACTCCCCGGTGAAGCGCAGGATGACGAGGTGGTTCGCTGGCGAGCTCGCACGAGCCTGCGATCGTCGGAATGGCAGCAGCTGCTGAGCGATATCGCGGCACTCTCGAAGCAAGAACGGGATTCCGATGAGTGGCGATACTGGCACGCGATCGCATTGAAGCGTTCCGGTCAGGACGCAGACGCACTGGAAGCGCTACGCAGCGTCAGCCAGGAGCGCAGCTATTACGGCTTTCTTGCCGCCGATAAACTGGGTGAGGAGTACGCGCTCGGCCACGCGGATATTGGAGCTGACGAGCAGGCCATCCAGACTCTCGCCTCACGTCCGGACGTCATTCGTGCCCGCGAATTATTCTTCGTCGGACTCGACAGCCGTGGGCGCTCCGAATGGGACCAGGTTGTCCGCACACTTTCCGCTGACGAAAAACTTCAGGCCGCGATTCTTGCGGACCGCTGGGGTTGGCACTCGCGCGCGATCGCGACGGTCGCCAGCGTCGGCGAATATGACGACCTGTCAATTCGCTACCCACTGCCGTTCAAGTCGGAGTTCGAGGCCTCTGCATCAAAAGCCAGCATTTCTCCAACCTGGGCTTACGGCATCGCCCGCAGCGAGAGCCTGTTCATGCGCGACGTACGCTCGAGCGCCGGCGCGATCGGACTGATGCAACTGTTACCGACGACGGGGCGCCGCGTCGCCAAAGCATTGCGCTTACGTTACTCCGGTTTGAAAACTCTGACGGACCCGGAGAGCAACATTCGTCTCGGCACGCGATACCTGGGCGACATGGAAGAGCGTTACGGTGGCAACCGCGTACTCGCCACCGCCGCTTATAACGCCGGCCCGCACCGGGTTGACCGCTGGCTGCCGGAATCGGGCAGCATCGATGCTCGCATCTGGATCGAGAACATTCCGTTCAACGAGACTCGCAAGTACGTCAAGCGAGTGCTCTCGGCGCAAACGATCTTCCATTGGCGGCTCACCGGACAAATCCGCCGTCTGTCAACCGAAATGCCTCCCGTCAATGCGGCGGCTGCAGACACGCCCCGATTAGCTGCTCGCTAGGGCATCCAGCGCCGCGTTTCTTGCGACTTTATCCTGCTTCGCCAACTCGCGGGCCTTGTCGTAAAAGCAACGCATATCGTGCTCGCATTGTTCGAGCAACGCTCGAAACGCCGGCAGGCGGCCTTCGTACAACGTCATTGAAATCAGCCGAGCATTGTTGAGCTCGCCGCGCAGCCAGCCGGCTGGATTGCGACCGGCCTGTTCAAGCCGAGTGCTTGCCGCAATCTCCAGCTGTTTGAGCCGCGCCCGCTTTGAGACCCTCTTCTCCTCGTCACTGACGGCTTTCGCGAACGTGATGCGCAAGTCGCGGCGCGCGCCCGCGACCAGCGCCATCAGGTCCTGGCGCAGCGCGCGACGCTCTCGATAGGCACGCATGTCGTCCGTTTGGCCACGCGAATCGAGCCAGCGCCTTACGCCGAACTCCTCCACGGCAGTTGCGAAGGACTCATTGAAGCCGGTATCGCCTTTGACGTACAACACCTGGTGCGCCAGCTCGTGAAACAACGTCGCCACGAGCTGCAAGTCGTCCCAACGCATCATCGAGCTCAACACCGGATCATCAAAGTTGCCGAGCGTCGAGTAGGCCGTAACGCCCCCGACGGCAACGTCGAAGCCTTTCCCGGCCAGCCGCCCGGCTTCCGCGTTCGCGGCTTGCTGTGAAAAATAGCCGCGATAACTGACACAGCCCGCGATCGGGAAGCACCAGCGCCGCGCTTGAAGCGAAAACTCCGGCGCCGCAAATACGTTCCAGACAACAAAGTCACGTTCAATGTCGGCGTAGCTACGATAGCTGTCGTTATCGGGTAACGCCAGTTCGTCGATCGAGAACTGCCGCGCCACTTGCACCAGCCGCAGGCGTTCGGCAAGTTCGGCGGATGTGGCAGCATCGGCAACGACGTCAGTAATGGGCTCTCGCTTGCGCATTACCTGCCATTGCCCGGAGGCGGCCTGCAGATAGTAACAACCGGACAGCGACAAACACAGCGTGACTAAAAACAGCTGTTGCAAGATTCGCGCGTAGCGGCTCGCCCTTTCCATCCGCTTACTCTGATGGCTGGCGTACCGGAACGTCAACAGTGAATGTCGGGTACTATTGCGAAATGCAGATTTACCTTGTCGGCGGCGCTGTTCGAGACGAGCAGCTCGACATTCCGCATTCGGAACGGGACTGGTGCGTCGTGGGCGCAACGCCGGACGAAATGCTCGACCTTGGGTATCGGCAGGTCGGCAAGGACTTTCCGGTTTTTCTGCATCCCGAAACCCGGGAAGAGTACGCACTGGCGCGCAAGGAACGAAAAACCGCGCCCGGTTATCACGGCTTTACTTTCGACTTTTCCCCTGATGTCTCAATCGAGGAGGACCTGCTGCGTCGCGACCTGACGATCAATGCGATGGCGAAAGACGGCGATGGCAAGCTGATCGACCCGAGTGGCGGCAGAAAAGACATCAAGGAGCGGCAGCTCCGACATGTATCGGAGGCGTTTTCGGAGGATCCGGTACGCATATTGCGTGTGGCGAAGTTTGCTGCGCGATTGCATTACCAGGGATTTCAAATTGCACCTGAAACCCTGCAGCTGATGCGCCGAATGGTTGCCGATGGCGAGGTCAATGCGCTGGTTCCCGACCGAGTCTGGAAGGAAACCGAGGAGGCGCTGCGCGGCCGCAACCTGCGTGTCTATTTCGAGGTTTTGCGCGAGTGCGGTGCGCTCGCGGTGCTGTTCCCGGAAGTGGATGCACTTTTTGGCGTGCCGCAGCCGGAACAATGGCATCCTGAGATCGATACGGGCGTGCATTTGCTGATGGTGCTGGACCAGGCTGAGAAGATCAGCAACGATCTCGACGTTCGATTTGCCGCGCTGACCCACGACCTGGGCAAGGGCACGACGCCGCGGCACCATTTGCCCGGGCACGCGGGCCATGAGACTCGCGGCCTCGCCCTTATCCGCCAGGTTAGCGAACGGTTGCGTGTGCCGAAGGCCTGCCGTGACCTCGCGCTGATTGTGTCGGAATTCCACACTCACTGTCATCGCGCGCTCGAACTGCGGGCGAAGACTCTGCTGAAAGTACTCGAAAGGACCGACGCGTTTCGCCGTCCGGAACGATTTGAGCAGTTTCTGCTGACCTGTGAGGCGGACGCGCGGGGACGACTTGGACTGGAGCAGCGCCGCTATCCGCAGGCTGATTATCTGCGTGGCGCGTTCGCGGCGGCGACCGCCGTGGATGCCGGAGCAATTGCCAAGGACCACACCAACGGCAAGATCCCGAAAGCGATTCGGCGCGCACGCCTCACCGCACTGCGTGAATTCCGGCGTTCAGCTGCCGCCGTAGAAGAAGACGAACACTGAGAAGAATGAGACGTTGCCGTAAAGCTCCGAGTCATCGAAACCCAGCGTAAACTCGATGTCGGCTTTATTACCGATCGGGTTCAACAACGAAATCGTCACTGATCGCGTGCCGCTCCGGTCTGCCTCGCCCTCCCACGAACCGAGGTTAAAATGCCAGCGACGGTCGCCTGCATCCACACCCAATGTAGCGTTGACGCGATAGTCTACAAGCGACGTAATCAGGCTTAATCGGGAAAACGACAGCAGGTCCGTGAGGGGGCGGTTGCGATCCAGCCTGAGATTGGCGCCGTAGTCATAGTCCATGCCGGACAAACGGATATCCACCGAATCTCCAACGTCGAAGCGCAGCGTTGCGCCGACACCGTCCGCGTCAAAGCTAACGGTGCGCTGCGGGAAAAGGTCCACCGCCGGCAGGTCGAACGTAAAATCGCGATACTGGTAGTCGGCGGCGATGGAAAACCGATCCGTACGCCAGTACAGGGACGCGCGCCAGTCATCGGAATCCAGCGAGTCGTTGTCGCCCCAACGAGAAACACCGAGCCTGATGCCAATCGGATCGAACCAGTGATCAAGGCCAATGTCCCCGAATACCGAATCGACATCAATGCCTTCTGAAGAATCGACAGTGTTTTGCGCCAGCGTGGCGGACAGCCAGGTCTTTTCAGTGATTCCTAACTCGCCGAGCACGGCCACTGCAAAGCCATCACTGGAATCACCCTCGATACCGGCACCCACGATGAATCCGTCGCTCGCGAGAGCACGGCTCGCCAACAGCAGTATCGGTAAAGCGCTACGCCAGGACATACAGGATCACCGCTGCCAGTGCGAGTCGATACACGGCGAACGGCGCCAGTCCGATGCGGGTCACGAAGCGCATGAAGAATTCGATGCTCACGTAGGCGACGATAGCAGATACCAGCGCACCGAGACCGAGCTGCCCCCACGCGACCGGCGCCTCGCCGGTTACAAGCTCAAAACCCTTGTAAACCGTGGCGAGCAGGATGACTGGTGCTGATAGCAGGAACGAGAACCGCGCCGCGTCCTGGCGTTCGAATCCCAGGAGCCGACCGGCGGTGATCGTCACGCCGGAACGCGATGTGCCGGGCACCAGTGCCAACGCCTGGGCACAGCCAATGATCACCGCATCGCCGATCGTCATGTCGACGATGCCACGATCGCGGCGCGCGTAACGATCGGCGAGCGCCATCAGGATCCCGTACCCTGATAGCGTGTAAACGATGACAGACGGGTCGCGCAGGTTTGCTTCGATCCATGTTGCGAACAGGAGCCCGGCGACGGCGGCGGGTATTGTGCCGAGACCGATCGCCAGTGCCATGGTGGCCTGCGGTTGCCGAAACTCGCCGCCCACGAGCTGGACACCACCGCGCAAGATTCCGAGAATATCCTCGCGGAAGAAAACGCAAACGGCGACCAGTGAGCCGAAATGCACGGCCACGTCGAATGCGAGCCCCTGGTCGGTCCATTCGACCAGGTAGGGCACGAGTACCAGGTGCCCGGAACTCGAAATCGGCAGGAACTCTGTGAGCCCCTGGACTATCGCCAGCACGATTACTTGCAGACTTGTCATTGCGTCGATCTCGCGATCATACGATTACTGGTGAATCCGCCAGTCATAAAGTGTGAGTCCTGTCTGCATGATGAAAAGCGGATGGTACCGGTACCGTACCGCGCCGCAGTGCCATGCATTTGAAATTTTCGCCCATCTCGTCGGGCAGCGTCAGTATCTTGACCTGACCTGAGAGCTCAATCTGTGTCTTGGTTGGCAATGACGTGAATTCTCTGAGCTCGATGTCGAGGCCGCCGCCAAGCAGGAACTGGGCCTGCGGCACGTAGCCGACGACATCGAGTCCGCTGGCAACTGCCGCTTCTGCGACGGCCGTAAAATCGACCCATGTCGTAACATCCTGGATACCTACAAGTTGCAGAGGATCGTCATGCGCCTGGTGTCGAAAGTGGCAGCGCAACCAGCCACCATTACGTTCGGGCGCATAGAACTCGCGACGCGACACGCCGTAGTCCAGCAGGAAAATTGCCCCGCGTTGCAGTGCGGCAGCAGCGTCATTCAACCACCCCGGCATAACTGGCGAGACTTCAGACACATATTCCGGTGGCAGCCGCTCGCCCAGATCAACTTCGATGCGTTTCACGGCGGTGAGCAGGTATTCGGGCGCAGCGAAGTCCCGCATCCTGAATCGTCCGTTATCGGCTACAACACGAAGCTGCCTGACACCCGTCTCGGTGCGGAGGAATCGCTCGACAGGCAGCGCGTCCAACACCTCGTTGGCAATCATGACCCCATCGTGGCTCTCTGGCAGCTCGGTTAGCCAGCGAACTCGCGAAACGAGTTGCGGTACACGCTCACGCAGGAGGGTTTGCTGACGCTGCGTCAGGTCAGCCGACACCTCGATGATGTCGTAGCGATCCGGCAACGCATCAAGTTCCTGCAAGGCGCTGAGCATATCGACAGCGAGCTTGCCGCTGCCCGCGCCAAACTCAAGAATCGAGCCAGCGTCGGTCGCTGCCAATATTTCCGCACACTGCCGCGCTAACACTCGACCGAACATCACAGACACCTCGGGTGCCGTGATGAAATCGCCGTTCACGCCGAACTTGGCCGTACCCGCTGCGTAGTAGCCCAGGCCCGGTGCATACAAAGCATGGTGCATGAACTCGGCAAAACTGATGCTGCCCCCGGCGGCCGCGATCCTGGCCTCGATGTACGCGACAGCACGCTGACTGTGTTGCGCGCTTGCGGCATCGGGTGGCGGTAGCACTGTTTCCTCGTTGTGTTGCATGTGGTCAACAAAGTCTTTATGTATAGGGCGGATCACTATTTTCAGGAACCTCTGATGTCCGAAGACAAGCTGAACGGCAAAGTCGTCCTCGTTACTGGGGCGGCCCGCCGCATCGGCGCCGCCATTGTGACACGGCTGCACGAAAACGGCGCACGTGTCGCTATTCACTACCGCGGTTCGGCTACCGAAGCCGATGCGCTGGCGGGCCAGCTAAATGCCAGCCGATCGAAATCCGCCGCGGCGTTTCAGGCTGACCTGCTGGACATCGGCTGTCTTGCGCCACTTGTTGATGACGTTGTTGACTGGGGCGGCCGCCTCGATGGTCTTATAAACAACGCGTCCACTTTTTATCCAACGCCGGTCGGCAGCATTACCGAAGAGCACTGGATCGACCTGATGGGCAGTAACCTCAAAGCACCGTTGTTTCTGTCGCAGGCGGCCGCACCACATTTGCGGCGCAGCCGGGGGGCGATCATCAACCTCGTCGATATTCATGCGCAGCGACCTCTCCGGAATCATCCGGTGTATGGCCCTGCCAAGGCGGGCCTCGCGATGCTGACACGTGCGCTGGCAAAGGACCTGGCGCCGGATATTCGTGTGAACGGTGTCTCACCCGGAGCCATTCTCTGGCCCGAAGAGGGCATGAGCGACAGTGCGCAACAATCGATCCTGCGCCAGGTGCCGCTTGAGCGTCCAGGCAATCCGGCGGATATCGCCGGCTGCGTTCTGTATTTGCTGCGCGACGCCACCTACGTGACCGGCCAGATCATCGCTGTTGACGGCGGCCGCTCCATCGGTTGGTAAGCACGGGGACAGTCAGTCGATGATACCGACGAGGTCCAGCGGTTGGCGCTCCTCCCCGAACTCCTGCCAGTGCTCGATCATCGTCTTGCCCGTCACCGGGTGCACGAGGTCTGGAGCGATTTCAGCCATCGGCCGCAGCACGAAGCTGTATTCGAGAACGTCGCTGCGCGGCACCCTGACCGGCGGCTGGTCGGCGATCAAGTCATCGTAAAGTAACAAATCAATATCAAGTGGACGTGATACCCACTTTTCGCCGCTTCGAACTCTGCCCGAAAGAACGTGCAATCGCTCAATCTCTTCACAAATCTGCGCAGCGGTTTCATCTGACTGCAGGCGCACAACGAGATTCAGAAAGTCGTCACCCTCGAAGCCGACGGCCGCACTCCGATACACGGCGGAGACCTCGATTTCACCGTAACGCTCCCTGAGCTTGCGAACCGCGAACCCCAGGTGCTCCTCCGGATCCATATTGCTGCCCAGGCCGAGATAGATGGTTGCCATGTCGATCTCGCCCGCTACGCGTCTGTTCGGCGGCCTCTTTCTATCAGGATGCCGACGTCTTTCGAGCCGCGAATCGCACCAGGCTTGTTCACCCGCACTTTCACCCACTGCACATCAAACTCGTCGCGAACGATGTCGGCAATGCGTTCCGCCAATGTCTCAACCAACTGAAAACTGGACTCACTGACAAAGCTCTGAATACGTTTCGCAACCGATTTGTAATTGAGCGTGTCCTCGACATTGTCAGTGGCCGCTGCCCTGGCAATATCCGCACTCATCTCGAGGTCGATGACGACGGTCTGGCGAATTTTCCGTTCCCAGCCCCATATGCCGATGATCGTGTCCACTTTGAGTTCGTTCAGAAATATCTTGTCCATCGTCTGTCTAGTTTTCCCTGATTGAATTTGATTTCGGTGCCTGGAGGCTGGCGAGCGACCAGCGCGCTTTTGCCATGATTTCATCGGCGTCACGCGCTTCTGCCAGTCGCAGGGCGCCAGCGACGGCGATCATCGCGCCATTATCGGTACAAAACTCCATCCGCGGGTAGACCACCGTGCCGTCAAACCGTTCGGCGATCTCTTTGCGCAGTAGCTTATTGGCGCCCACGCCGCCGGCGACGACGATTCGGTCCAGCCCTTGCGAGTCGGCTGCTTTGATAGCGCGGCCAATCAACGTATCCACGGCGGCACGTTGGAACGACGCCGCAACATCCGCCTTGTTCAAGGCACCGGTCGCCTCCACCTTGCGTACCTCCAGCATGACGGCTGTCTTCAGCCCGCTGAAACTAAAATCGAAACCGGGTTTGTGCAACATGGGTCGCGGAAAATCGAACGCATGGTCGTCGCCCTGCTCCGCTAATGCGGCAAGTGCCGGACCGCCCGGGTAGCCGAGCCCCAGCAGTTTGGCGGTCTTGTCAAACGCCTCACCGACCGCATCGTCCAGCGTCGTGCCAAGCAACTCGTATTCGCCAAGTCCGCGAACGTGAATCAGCATCGTGTGCCCGCCGGAAACCAGCAGCGCGAGGAACGGAAACTCTGGCGGCTCATCCTCAAGCATCGGCGCCAGCAGGTGTCCCTCCATGTGGTGTATCGGCACGACCGGGCAGTCCCAGGCCAGTCCCAGCCCGTTAGCCATGCCGCCACCGACCATCAGCGCCCCAACCAGCCCGGGTCCCGCCGTGTAAGCGATGGCATCTGGCCGCTCCACGTCGGCCTCGCTGAGAACGCTACGAATCAGCGGTAGCAGCATTCGCACATGGTCCCGCGAAGCGATTTCCGGCACCACACCGCCGTACACGGCATGCACGTCGACCTGGCTGTGCAGCGCGTGCGCCAGCAGCCCTGTACCGCAGCGGTACAGCGCCACACCCGTCTCGTCGCAGCTGGTTTCTATGCCGAGGAT
>Ga0224508_10001123_pt1 | contig 24416 bp, 22 predicted proteins | sample SF_Jan12_sed_USG_4_FD_170157 | JGI IMG/M metagenome (GOLD analysis project Ga0224508, IMG submission 170157) | Sediment microbial communities from San Francisco Bay, California, United States - SF_Jan12_sed_USGS_21 | ecosystem: Environmental > Aquatic > Marine > Sediment | place: USA... | reverse complement strand
CTGGCTGAGATCCGAGGGCGATGGTCTCGGGTTGATGATGCGTATGATTGACCGATCCGGCGAGCCGGGGGAACCGGTCAGGATCGCGGCTATCGACACGGCGCGCCCCCTGGACTTCCCCCAGATAGCCTACGATGGGACGCGGTTGATCTTCGCCTGGACGGACACCAGCGCGCTGGAGCAGGTGAGAACCAGCGTCGTGGAGCTCGTGCCGTAGGGCGTTCGAACGTCGGTCCTCGAACGAAAGTGACCGCGCCGAAGCGCGGTCACCGAGGCTTCCGTCCTCTCAGGAGTCCTACCAGCGGCCCCCGCCGCCGCCCTCGTTACGGGGTGTCATCGGCTTGGCTTCGTTCACGGTCATCGGGCGGCCGTCGTAATCGGTGCCGTTAAGGGCATCGATCGCCGCCTGAGCCTCCGCATCAGTTGACATCTCAACAAATCCGAAGCCTTTGCTACGTCCGGTGTTGCGATCGGTGATTAACTTCGTTGATTCTACCGTGCCGTAGGCGGAAAACTTGTCCGACAGATCCGGCTCGCCGGCAGAATACGGCAGGTTACCTACGTATAGACGCTTGCCCATGATACCTCCTGGCCTATTGGAACCGCTCGAGAGGATCTGGACACCCGTCCGGCGCTCAAGAAAAGCGGTCAGCTACAACGAGCATATTCTAGCCCGAAAGACTTTGGAAGATTAGGGCCTCTTCTTTCAGGTCGTCCTGCCGCGCAATAGGGGGCCAGCCCGTCGCCTTAGATCCTCGACCCCTCGAGCGCCACGTCCGCCCGTGCCCAGATCTGCTCGAACTCCGCGCGCAGGGTCTCGGCCTCGTCCGTCTCGCCTTGCGCCTCCAGGCTCTGGATCAGGCCGAACAGGGACCAGCCGTTGAGCGGATAGTCCGCCAGGTCTCGGCGGTAGACGGCTTCGGCTCGGGTGTACGCTCCTGCCCTCAGAAACGCCATTCCGAGAGACTGGCGCGTGGGGTAATACCAGAAGGGAGGCTCTGTGTATGGCAGTTGATCCTGGATTTCCACGGCTTCGGAGAAGTTACCGATGGCGGCGTCCAACTGGCCTGCAGCCATGGCGATCTCGCCCATCAGCAGCTCATCGGCAATCTCCAGCAGCATGCTCGCGGGGTAGTCGGCGTTGTCCAGGAACGTGACCGTCGCGGCATCCCGGAGCGGCACGAGCGCTTCGCGTTCGGCCATGGCGCCGCCAATATCGCCCTGATTGACCAGAGCGACACCACGCGCGTAATGCCAGATCGCGGTGGAGTAGTCGAGCTGCTCGGGTGGTCGAGGTTCGTTCAGGACCTCATCCCAGCGCCCGAATTGCGTCAATGCCAGAAGTGGAATCGTCTTGAAGAACTCAATGGTCGGGAACTGCTCGATCTGTTCCAGCCGGACGTTAGCCGCAACCTTGCGCGCCGCCTCGATGGCGACGCGGCCACGACCCTCCATGCTGGACGCCGCCCAGAGGAAATGAATGTTATGCGGGTAGTAGAGTGCCGGGTAGAAACCCTGAGCGTTACACTGGGCAATGTAATCCTCGTCCACTGCCGCCGCGCGCACGTTGGCTTCGGAGGCATCACGATAACGACCGACTCGCCAGTAGATATGTGACGGCATGTGCACCAGGTGACCTGAACCCGGCACCAGGTCTGCCAGCGTGTCGGCGGCCGCCTCGGCGCGACCGGGGTCGGCTGAGGCCTCCACCGCGTGGATGTACAGGTGCAGTGCCAGAGGGTGTTTGTTGTTGCGTGCGAGGATCGACTCCAGCGCATCGATGACCTCGACGGTTTCCGGTTTCGGTTTGCCGTCATCCGACCAGTAGTCCCACGGCATGGTGTTCATCCATGCCTCGGCGTAGAGCGCCGCCGCATCGTCATCGTCCGGGTACTTCGCAACCAGCTCCCGCATGGAGGCGGCGTAAGCGAGATCCAGAGGCTCTCGCTCCGTCTCCGGATCACCGTTATAACGGGCGGCCAGTGCATCGATGAAGTCCCGCTCGATCTGAGTCACCCTGCTCTTGAGCCCTAAGGCTTTCCGCAACGCCCCGTAGGCGGCGACGCGCTCCTCCGGCGACATGACCGCCTTGCCTTTGCTCGTCACATTGATGTTCGGGCCGGTGGCGAGGGCCTCACCCCAGAAACACATGGCGCACTGATCATCCAGGCGCTGAGCTGCCCGGAACGAACGTATGGACTCGGCGTGATTGAAACCGAATGCGAGCACCATGCCCTGGTCGAAGTAACGTTGGGCCGTGGGGTCCTGAGTGGTAATGGCGCGGTGGTATTCGCCCATGCCGTCGAATAGAGGCGCGCCGGCCCGTGCGACGAGGGCTTCCGGCGAGTCCCCCAGCGGGAAGTCCAACGGACTCTCCGCACCCGCGTCGTCGCCGGAAGGGGGCGCCGGGGTGTCTGGCGTAGAGCAGGCCGTAATCAGAAGGATCAGGACAATGCCGGGTAGCGCGCGAGAGAGAGTCATCGTTCCCCCTTTGGTTTCTTGTATGTCCGGGCAGGGTGCTTTGTTATGAATTCTTAGCCTACTCGCCGACCCGGGGCATTTCAATCGTACCGACGATCCTCACGGGCGACAGGTCTGATGGCACAGTCATGGCCGCTCATGGATGGCTGTGCGGGGATCCGTGCGTTACATTCCCTCTCATGGTGCGGGGATCGCAACGGTGACTGATGATGGTTCGATTGATCGACGACGACATAGAGACCCGGGAGGTGCTGGAGTGGAAGGGCATTCATCTCCTCCATCATGCGACCTCCAGCTGCTCCCAGAAAACACGCATCGTCTTGAACCTGAAAGGTGTCCAGTGGGAATCACATATCGTCGATTTGCGGAAGAAACAGAACAACGAGGCGTGGTTCCTGGGCATCAATCCACGTGGACTGGTGCCAGTCCTGGTCATCGACGGCGCCGTCCACATCGAGAGCAACGACATCCTCATGTATCTCGACGAGCATTTCCCCGACCCGCGGCTCGTCCCGGAGGGGCGCAAAGACGAGATGATACGGCTCCTCGAGGACGAGGATGACCTGCATCTGGATCTGCGTAACCTCACGATGCGCTATGTCGTTCCACCGGACCTTCTCGGCAAGTCGCCCGAGGTGCTCGCAAGTTATCGCCAGCATGGATCCGGTACGGTTCGCGGTGCTGCCGATTCCAGAAAAGCGGTCGAGCTCGAGTATTGGGAGCGCTTCAATGCGACCGGTGGCGTGCCGGATGACGCGGTGATTTCATCCGCGCATCGCTTTCGCCAGGAGTTCAATAGGCACGAGAACGTCCTCACGGGGCGGGATTATCTGTTCGGTGACGCACTTTCGCTTCTCGACATAGCCTGGTTCGTGTACGCGACTCGCATGAAACTGGTGTCGTATCCGCTGGAGGCGCTGCATCCGCACGTCGATCGATGGTACGAGGGTCTGCGGGCAAGGCCCGTGTTCTCCGACGAGGCGGCGGTGCTCGACCGAGTTGGACCGCAGCTGGTCGAACGGCGAGCCAGAGAGACGCGGGAGGGGCAGTCCCTTATCCAGCTCACCGGCTTGGCGAGCTAGCCGGTACTGGTTTCGGTTCCCGGATCATGTCGCCTGTTGAACGAGTTGGTATCATGATGGCCACCTCTAATGGGGGGGCATGAGATGAGTCACGCGTTATCCGGCGCACTCGCAGTCGGTTTCCTGTTTCCCGCGCTGGCCGCGAGCCAGGGCCCCGTCACGCCGTGGGGTGACCCGGACCTGCAGGGCATATGGAGTAACCCGAACGTCACGCCCTTGGAACGGCCGCAAGCATTTGGCACCAGAGAGTTTCTGACGAGCGAGGAGATCGCTGCAGCCGAGCAGGAGCTGCTCGAGCGCTCGCAGCTGCCGGGCCGTGACAGCCGTGAGGCTGCGGGAACCGAGAGAGACGTCGCCCGAGCCTACAACGACCACTGGTTCGGCGACCCCTCGCTGTCGAGGGGTGTTCGCACCTCGATGATCATCGACCCGCCGGACGGGAGAATCCCTGCCCTGACGGCAGAGGCGCAGACTCGAATTGCCGCGAAACACGAGTACCTCCAGGCCTTGCTGCAAGGCACCTCTGGCGGCAGACCCGGGCCGATCTCGCCGAGGAGGTCCGAGCCTTCTCCAGACTACAACCTCGATCGAATCAATCGCGCTGACGGCCCGGAGGATCGAAGCTCGCAGGAACGATGTTTCGGGTACAACCTGCCATTGTTGCTCCAGTCTGGAACCTTCGGCGGGGTCGCGCGGTTCGTGCAGTCGCCCGACGCCCTGGGGATCTACTACGATGCCGGACAGGGTCAGGGTTTCAGCCGCATCATTCCCATCACCGACCGCCCGCATCTACCCGGCCATATACGACAGCGCTACGGAGACGCGCGTGGCCGATGGGAGGGCGACACGCTGGTAGTCGACATCACCAATTTCAGTCGGAAGACGAATTTCCACGGCTCGAGGGAAAACCTGCATCTGATCGAGCGCTACCGACGGATCGATGCGAACACGCTGTCGTACGAGGTCACCGTGGAGGACCCGACGACGTTCACGAGACCCTTCACGGCCGTCCAGGAACTGACAAAGAACAGCGATCAAGAAAATCAGGTCTATGAAGGAGGCTGTCACGAGGGTAACTACGGCATGATCGGAATGCTCGTGAACACACGCGCCGCGGAAAAAGCTTTCGCCGAGGGGCGTGGTCCGGATCCGGCCACCCAGGATAACGCCACCGGAGGGGGTGCTCCGTAGGGGGACTCCTGCCGGCGTTTGGCGCGGATGGGGCCCGCGCCCGTCTTAAGGTTGCTCCGCCGGCGCGCCCGTGTCGGGGGAGCCCAGAAACAGTGTTCGCCCATCGGCGAACGTGAGGTCCCTGCCGTTCGCCCGCCTCGAGCCGTCCTTCGCTCGGTAACCATCGACGATGATCTCGGTGCCGGGCAGGAGAGACTCCTTGGTGAACCCACGTCGGAACAACACGTTCGGCGTGCCCGCTTCGACGGCCCAGTCCTCCACCGTGCCATCGGGTTGTGTCACGTCGACGAAAATCCATACGTGGGGATTCGTCCATCGCATGCGCCTGACAGTCGCCGAGAACTTGATCGGCTGCCTTGCGTCGAATTCGGCCGCAAACGAGTGATGTGCAGATGCCGGGGCGGCGGTCAGGAGCACGCCCGCACCTGCTAGGAGAGTGACGAATATTGCTTGCATTAGATCTGTCCTTCTTTCCATATTCACTGCTCCTCGGGCGGATTACCGGACAACAGCAGCTCGTATAAGATTTCCTCCGGCGGGACCCTGCGTGTCACTTCGATCGTCATCGTCTCCCCCTCCCAGCGTTCTACGAGCGGTTCCTTACGCAAATGGCCGTAGAGCGTCTCTTCGACGTGCTCCATGCAGCGAAAGTCCATGACCTGGATATCGGGCTCGAGACGACGATAGAGGGGCAAGCTGATGGTCCATGGGCGGGTGAAGACTTTGGAGTCCTCGATGGTTGCTTCGTAGCGGATCGCATCCTGACTGATGAAAGTGTAGCGTTCGACGACGTGCAAAGCGTCGCTATGAAAGTTTCCGGACCTGTCGAACCAGGTGTAGGGCGAAAAATCCGTGACGTCGACGACCAGCGTATCCCCATCCCAGCGCCCGACCGAGTATCCCATGAAGGCCTCACCGGGATACGGTGCGACGTCATCCAGGTTGATCGTTCGCTGGGCGTTGGCGAACTCGAAAACCATCATGATCTTATTGGTGCCCTGGATGATCTGGAAGGGATAGGGGAGATACATCGCCCGCGGCACGCCTGGCATATAGCAGCCCAGCTCCGGGTCCCGGTCCAGCCAATTGGCGGCGTTCTCCTGCTGCCGCTCGGCCGCCCAGGGCTGGTAAGGAATCTCGCCGCTTTCCACCACTCCCAGTCCGGGGGGCACCCAACCAGCGGCGCCGAGCGCAACGACCGGGGCTGCCAGGACGGGGACGTCCGGGTACACGCCGGGCTGGGAGACCATCGGACGGGCTTCATGGGTCAGGAGGTCCCAGTTCGCCGTGCTGTTCGTCTGCCAGATTCCGCTGAAGTCTGGTCTGCCGTCTGGGGTTCGTCTTATTTCTGGAGAAGCGCTTTGTTGAGGAGCGGCCTCGGGAGTATCACTCTGAGGCTCCGGCGCAGGGGCGCCGGCAGGCATCAAGATGAGAAACGCACCCGCAACGACAGCTGCGGTCACGATTACGATTGTGGCGTCTCTGAGTCTGTTCTGCATCCATTGAATTCCTTCAAGGGATCGGCAACAGAGGTTCCTGACCGGCGGGCAGCTGCTGATCGAAGGCTGTCAACAACGTTGCTTCGCCCGCATGCTGCGCCATCAAATTAACGAAGTCAACAAGGTCTCTTTCCCCGAAAATCTCCAACGCGCGGGCATAGGTTTGCGCACTGACGCTGTGCTCACCGAAAAGTTCTCTGCCGAACTCGATGAGAGCAGCCTCTTCTTCTGGAATGGCGTTGACGGGGCGACGGTGGCGTACGACGTCGATGATCGAAGGCTCCAACCCGTCCTCGAGTGCTGCGAGCTCACTCATCGTCCACTGATACTGCGAGTCATGTTCGCGGGCGGTAACGAGGATCGCCAGGCCCATCAGCCGGCGCCCGGCGCTGGCCTCCAGAGACTCGAGGCTCCCTCCATGGCGCCTGATGTGCCCCGGCCCCGTCCCTTCGGGCGCGATAGAGCGGCCGTAGAGCGCGGGTGTTGCCGCGGCGGTTCCGGCCCGGCTCGGAATGTAGGGAAGGCGGCTTCTCGAGTCAGGCTGAATGTCATCGGGAGGCGTGAAAGGCAACGGCAAGAACTGCTTCCAGCCCGGCGGCATCTGCTGATTGAAGGCGGTCAACCTCGTGCCGACCGCCGTGTAGTTTCCCATCAAGTCGACAACGTCGACGAGATTAGTCTGACCGAGGACGCTCAGAGCCCGGGCGTAGGTTTCCGGGCTCAGCGCGTGCTCGCCGAAGAGCTCGCGGCCGAGCTGGATGATGACCGACTCCCGCTCGCCCAGACCTGCGAGTCGTTCCCCATTCCTGACGACATCGATTACCCGTGGGTCGAGCCCCACCGCGACAGCCTCCAGCTCGTGCAACGACCACTCGTATGGCTGGTCGTGCTCGCGGGCCGTCGTCAGGATCGCGAGCTCCGTCAGCGCCCGCCCGAGCGGTGAAGCCCAACGCACAGCTACGCCGGATCCATGAAGCCTGATTCCCGCCACGCCTTGCGGGGCATCGGCCTCGATCGAGGCAAGCCGGTTGCGCGAGTCCGGAGACACGTCGCGGGGCAGGTCTTGCTGCGCAGGGGCCGCGGGCGGGATCAGCAGTAGGGGCGCCAGAAGGAGAATGTTTCTTATGCTTCGTTTCACTGCCGGCCTCCGGTTGTCAGTCTCCAGGTGCGTGGGCAAGCTGTCCGCCGGTCTCCATGGGCTTTCGGGCGTCGATCTTTGCGGGGATCAGATCCTCGAGAATCATGTACAGGCTGGGAATCAGGAACAGGGTGATGACGGTCGCGAACAGCACGCCCCACCCCAGGGAGATCGCCATCGGCACGATGAATGCCGTCGCCGGGCTGTCGGTGAGCATCAACGGCATCAGCCCGGCGAAAGTCGTAGCGGATGTCATGAGAATCGGGCGAAAACGCACGACACCGGAGCGTCGGACCGCATCGGCGACCGAAAGCCCGGCTCGCCGTTGCCGATTGACGTAGTCAACCAGCACGAGACTCGAGTTCACAACCACGCCCGACAGCGCGATCATTCCAAAGACAGACGTGAGGATCATCGGCCATCCCATGATGAGATGACCGAGGGCCGCCCCGACCACACCGAACGGAATCACGCTCATGATGACCAGCGGCTGGAAATAAGACCGGAGCGGAATCGCCAGCAGCGCATAAATGACGAGCAGTGCGAGGGGGATCAGGTCGATCAGACCGCCGAACGAGATCCGGCGTTCTTCCTGCTCGCCTGAGAGCGTGTAATTGACGCCGCGGTATTGGGAGAGAATTCTTGGGAGCGCATCCTCGCGCAGCGAGCTGATGACGGCCTCCGGCGTCACGATGTCGCGGTCGACGTCGGCACGCACGGTCACCACCCGCTCCCGGTTAACGCGCAGTATCGTCGAGTAACCACGCCCGAGCGTGAACTCGGCGGCCGCCGAGAAGGGAATCTCCGTACCGTCCGCCGTTCGGATGCGCATGTCCTCGAGGTCACCGAGGGATCGTCGTTCGGCTTCGGGGTATCGGACCATGACCCGGACGTCCTCGGTGCCGCGCTGCACCCGCTGGACCTCTTCGCCATAGAATGCCTGTCGTGCCTGCCGGGCCAGGTCGTTGAGCGTGATGCCCAGATGGCGTGCCTCTGGGCGCAGGGATAGCTTCACTTCCTGCTTGCCGGAGCGGAAGGAATCGGAGATGTCCGCGACGCCGTCGAAACGCGCCAGTTCACCCCTCAAGGCGGCGGCGGCGTTCGCCAACTCCTCGACGTCCCTTCCCCGAAGCTGAATCGATATGGCATCGCCCGCCGACAGGCCGGCCGTGGAGAACGTGAGCTCGACGCTGTCGTAAATGGGCCCGGTGAGCTCCCGCCAGCGTTCTGCGGCCTCGGTGACTGAAAAGTCTTCCCGCTCCTCCAGCGGCAGCAGGGAAATGACCACCTCGGAATTCTGGCTCTGCGGAGTTCCGCCTCGAAAACGGCCGCCGGCCGCCTGTCCCACGGAGCTGAAGACGTGCTGAATCATGCTGGGTCCGTCGGGATTGGCGGCATCGAGCTCTGCTTTGAGTTGCAGGGCAGCCGCCTCGATCCGCTCGGCCGCGCGCGCGGTCTCCTCCACCCGGATGCCCTCCGGCATGACCAGAGTTGCCCGGATTCGATCGCTCTCCACCGCCGGCATGAACTGGATGTTGATCCGGCCGCTGAGCACGAGGGCGAGGGTGAGCGCCAGAACCCCAAGTCCACCGGCCAGAGCGAGATAACGCCATTCCAGGACCCGGGTCAGCGCGTGCCCGTAAGTTTCCTCGGCGAACCGCTCGATTCCGGTAGAGAGTCGCTCCTGGAACCGATGCCAGCGGGCGACGAAGGCATTGTCGCGTGCTGAGCGAGTCGGAATGCGACGGTGTGCCAGGTGAGCAGGCAGGATCAGCTGGGATTCGACGATGCTGAACACGAGGCAGATGACGACGACGTAACCGATGATGGAGAAGAGCTGTCCGATGTGGCCGGGCGTAAACATCACGGGTATGAAGGCGGCGATGGTGGTCAGAACGCCAAAGATCACGGGAACGGCGACCTCGCTCGTGCCCTCGATAGCTGCCGTCTTCTGATCCTGCGCATGCCGCTCATGGGCGAACACGCGCTCACCCACCACGATGGCATCGTCGACGACGATGCCGAGCACCAGGATGAAGGCCACGACTGAAAGGGTGCTGATGGTAATGCCGGCCACGCTGAAAACGGCGATGGTGCCGAGCATTGCAATCGGAATGCCTGCGGCCACCCACATGGCCAGACGGAATTGTAGAGGCAGCGTCAGCAGCAACAGCACCAGCGCCAGGCCGCCGGCCGCAGTGCCGACGAGAATATCGATTCGCGCCTGGAGCTCCTCTGACTCATCCTGCCAGATGACCAGGTCGATGCCGTCCGGCATTTGCCGACGGGCTTCGTCGACATAGGCTCGCACCTTATCCCGGATCTCGATGACGTCCTCGTTGCCTACCTGGTAAACCCTGACCATGGCCGCAGGCTTGCCATCGAAGCGCGCCTGGGTATCGCCTTCCTGAAAGCCGTCGATAATCTCCGCGATCTCGTCCAGGCGCACGGTCGTGCCATCGGCGCGGGAGACGACGACGATGTCTTCGAACTCACCGCCGCGATAGGCTTGCCCTTGCGTCCTCACCAGGATTTCTCCGCCCCCGGCTCTAATGGTCCCGCCCGGTAGATCGAGAGATGTGCGCCTGACCGCGTCCGCAACTTGATCGATGGTGAGCCCGTGGCGCCGCAAGGTCTGTTCCGAGATCTCTATGGAGATCTCGTCCGGCGTCACGTAGGCGACTTCCACCAGGGAGACGCCGTCCATCGCCGCAATGTCCTCACGGATCTCGAGCGCGAGCTCCTTGAGCGTGCGGTCATCTGCGTTACCGATGACTGCAATTTCGAGACCTTCGTTCTGGGTCGTCAGTAGAGAGACGACCGGTCGCTCCGTCTCCGCCGGAAACGTCGAGATGGCATCCACCCGGCCCTTGATTTCGTTCAGTCCATAGACGTTGTTCGCACCGGACTCGAGCTCCACCGTCACGCTACAGACCCCTTCGCTGGAGCGGGACGTCATGCGAAAGATGCCCTGGACGCCTTCCAGGACCTCTTCGATTCGGAGACAGACACCCTGCTCGACCTCCTCGGGCGCGGCCCCCAGGTACGGTACGGTCACCTGAACGATCCCCAGATCGATGGGCGGGAACTCCTCTTGCCGGAGCTGGCTGAGCGAAATCACCCCACTCAGGATGAAAATCATCATCAAGAGATTCGCCGCGACAGGATTGCCGACGAACCATGTAATCAGGCGTCTCACTACTCTGTCGTCCCCGTGTCGGCCGCCGACTCCTCGAGGACGATCTCGACACGCATGCCGTCGACCACGGCTTGCAGGGGAGAAATGCACACGAGATCCCCGGCCGCGAGCCCACCGTTGATGTAGGCATCATCGCCATAGACGCGCAGCAGCTTGACGGTCGTGAAACGCAGCCGATTCTCCTTGTCGACGACCAACACCTGATTGCTATTTCGAATCGCGGACCTGGGCAATACAACCACGTTGTCGGCGGATAGCCCCTCGATCTCGGCTTGAACGAATAGACCGACCGGGGGTGGCAGATCCTCCGGGTCGTTGGAACCGTCCTCCCTGGCGCTGATGCGTGCGACCGCCTGGACCATGCGAGTCCTGGCGTCGATCTCGGCTTCCGTGCGGACCAGCTTGCCCTGCCAGCGGTATTCCTCTCCCGCGAATTCCGCGGAGAGCGTCACGGCCGGGGCGGTGGCTTCATCCAACTCGCCACGCTGCATGACGGGCAGGTCCAGGTACGCCAGCTGCTGATCCGCGATGGGGAGGCGGACCTCCACGTAATCGACGGCATAGATGCTGGCTATCGATGTCCCGCGATTGACGAACTGACCCAGGTCGGTCTGTTCGCTGCGCACCAGGCCCACGAACGGGGCGGTGATCTGGGTACGCGTCAGGTCGCGTTCCGCTTGCTCCAGTGCGGCCTCAGCGTCGCGCAGCGACGCTTCGGAGACACGCGCGGCCCGCATGCCGGCTTCGACATCGGACCGGCTGATGAGTTGGCGCGTCTCCATTTCCTCCAGGCGCCGCAGCTCGAACTCTGCGAACTCGCTCTCGGCCTGAGCCCGGCTGACAGCAGCCGCGGCTCTTTCCACCGCGTTGCGGTAGTCGCGATCGTCGATTCGCAGCAGCACCTCGCCTGCTTCGAAGTAGCCACCGGCGACCAGGTTGGGTGAGATCCAAACGACGTTTCCGGACACTTCCGGGACCAGCTCCGTCTCCGTGCGTGGTGAGACCGTGCCCACGGCATGGACGGCCATTCGTACACTCCTGGGTTTCACTTGCACGACTCTCACGGTCGGCGCGACGGCTTCCGGCTGGGTCGGTTGCAGGCGTTTACTCGTCGCCATGAGCGTCGCGGCGCCAGCCAGCGCAGCCGCCATTACGATAACCGGGAGAAGGATCTTGGCTTTCATGAGACGGCTTCCCTGACCTCGCGCTCCTGGGTGCCGAGCGTGTCTTTGAGTGTGGCCCTCACGAGCTCGATGAGTTCCTTCATCAAGGAGCCCGTGCGTGCAGCATCTCGACCGCGGACCGCCGCCTTGAGTTCGGTCGCAATGACCTTCAGCGCGTCCGGGTCCACCTTGGGCGGGAATCCCAGCGTGCGTTCCGGATCCGGAAACTGTGTTCGGAGCCCGTTGACGATCAGTGTGAGCACGAGGTGGTCGGACGCCTCGGCAAATGCCCGGCCGAGCAATCTGGGCACGTGCATCTTGACGAGGTCATCCGGCTCGGCGTCGAGCACCTCGTCCAACAGCGCCTCGACACTGGAGAGGCGGTCCGGGTCATCCCTCTCGACCGCCAGCTCGGCCGCATAGCTGATGAGGAGGGCGCCCACGCCGAGCACTTGATCGATCAGCCGAAGGTCCGGGGTGTCATTCAGTTCCAGCAGCGGCCCGAGCACGTCGAGGGTGCACTCGTGCACCGGGACGACCCGTGCGCCGCCGGGTTGGATGGAGGCGATGCCGAGCTGCTCGAGCTTCTTGTACGCCTCGCGAACGGTGCCGCGGCTGGTCTCGAATCGCGTGGCGATGTCCCGTTCCGAGGGCAGCCGTTCTCCCGCGCGGTACTGGCCACGCAGGATCTCGTCCCTCAAAACCTGAGTAATCTCTTCCGTTCGGGAGCGCGCGCCATCGGGCATGTTGGTCCTACCATATTGGTCCTACCAAACCTTACCCTACCTGAGCGGCCCGGCGCAACTGAAGATACCTCAAGCGGAGCACGTCACGCCGCTTCGGCGCGCAAGCAAGCTCCGTTAGCGTGCGGTCATGCGCTGTTGGCCCTCCGCAACCGAGCGCACGAACTGCAGGATCGCGGCACTGAGCTGCGTGTCCTGCGTGCCGATACTCGGGTTCGGAGAGTAGTGGTTGTGACCGATCAGCTGCACGATCCTCGGCAGCCGACCCTGCTTCTCCGTGACCTCGCTCATGATTGCCGCCAGGGACGCCTGCGTCGCTTCGCTGTCGAACTCCGAGATCGTCAGCATCACCGGAATATCGACACGTTCGACATTGCCGAGGGTGGAGATCTCCGGCCAGCGGGAGAAGTCTTCCCCGAAATATGCCAGTCGGCCTTCGGAGGGATTGGTCGTGTCCGCACCGTAAGTCCCCGAGACCATGATCACGCCGGCGGCCACCGGCGTGCCGGGCTCGAGCACGTCCGGCCTGAAGGCATAGGTCGCCGCGTGGGCGGCTGCCGCGGATTTCCCGATCACGAAAACCTGATTCGGGTCGCCGCCGTATTCACTGATGTTGGCCTTGACCCAGGCTACCGCGGCGCCGATGTCATTCGCACCGTCCGGCCACTTCGCTTCCGGCGCCAGGCGATAGGTGGCGTTCACAGCCACGAGCCCGAGGCTTGCGAAGTAATCCGCCACGTTGCGGTTGCCGTCTTTATCGCCGCGGACGAAGCCTCCCCCATGGAAATACATGACCACCGGCATCGGAGTCTCGGAGCGGCGGAAATTATCCGTATGGACATCGAGGTTGTGGCGGTCATGGGGCCCGTAAGACAGATTCCGAGCGACCTCGATCTCCCCGAGCTCGTAAACCCTGGGTTGATCGTCATACAGCGGGCGGGTTGCGCTCGAAGCGATGCCCTGCTCGCTGACCTGCCTGATCGCGGCCGCGAGCTCCGCTGGCATCTCGTCGCCGACCTGCTTCGCGTAGCTTCTCTCCTGCTCCGCTTCCGGTCCCCACCGCAGCTGCTGGCGCGCTTGGGCCGCACCGTCGCAACGTTCCAGGGAGAGTTCGCGCGCGTGGTAGACGGGCGAGAGCCAGGCCGGGGCGCCCGCGGGCCTGGGTTCGGCTCCGAGCGTCACACACAGGTCGGGGCGCGACGTCGGACTGAGCAGCCCAGCGGCGGTCAGATTCCACGACTGGTGCCCCGCGCCTGCGCAGGACTGGACGAAGAGTTGTTCGCCCGCGTCGATGTTGTTGGCTGTCAGGCACACATCGTACTCGGGCATGTGCACTCTGCCCGGTTCGACCCATTCGAAGAGCTGATCTTCGTTGCTTTGGCCGTACTTGCAGGTATGCACCTGCAGCGCTGCGTCCAGGTTGATGCGTTCCGGGGGACCGGAGACGTCGAGACAGTAACCCCGGGGCTCTTCGTCCAGCGCCTGAGTGGTCCTCAAGAAGGCGCCCTCCGAGAATGCCGTGATGGGTAGGCTGAAGGTGACTAACGCGAACGCAGCGATCGGCTCAAAGAAGGCAGGCTTGCTCGGCATTTTGGATACCCCGTTCAGGTTGTTCGTGAGCAATAGAGCGGCCATTATACCTCGCGCCGGGTAGGGGACGCCGGCCCGGCCGAGCACACCCCAGAACCGCCGCTGGGGCTTCCTATGCTGGCCGACCGACGCTAGGATGCATCGCCTGTCGAGCTGAGCCAGGAATCGCGTCGATGCCGAGGATCGTCTACATCGAACCGGATGGGACCCGCAAGGAAGTGGAGGTCGAGGTCGGTTATTCCGTCATGGAGGGTGCCACGCTGAACGGCATCGAGGGCATCGAAGCCGAGTGCGGCGGCGCGTGCTCTTGTGCCACCTGCCATGCGTACATAGACGAGGCCTGGCTGGGCAAGCTCCAACCGATGGATGGCATGGAGGACTCCATGCTGGAAGCGGCCGTCGAGCGCCAATCCAACAGCCGGCTCACCTGTCAGATCCCGGTCACCGAGGACCTCGACGGGTTGACGCTCAAGGTGGCCCCCGCGTACTGAGTGAACTCAAAAGCTGAATTGGTAGCCCACGGTCAGAAGATCGTCGGTCTTGAGCTGCGGGCCCTCCAGGTCCTGCTCGAGGGGGATCACGTATTCCAGTGCGATGCGATGCCCGCTCTCGGTGGCAAAGTTGATCCCGAGTGCGGCGTCCAGTCGCTTCGCGCCTTGGCGGGCGGGATCGGCCGTCTGCACCGGACCCATGATCAACGGATCCATGCCGTTGACGTTATTCCGATCGAAGTACGCGACGCGGCCCGACCAACTGAAATGCGTTGACAGCAACCGGCTGTACCAGGCAGTCAGTCGGTGCTCGTCTCCCAACGAGTAGCCCTCATCGTTGGTGCCGTTTCGGATGGTGCTGCGCCATTGGGCGCCCCAGCTCCAGCGATCGAAGTATCTCGAATAGGTGAGTCCACCGATGACGTCGTAGGTGCCTGACCCCAGTTGCATGGGATAGGGCACCCGAACTGTAGGTGTCATTCCCGTCGGCGCGAGGATGGTGCCGGTCGCGTCGATATCCGCCGTCGGCACGGAGAGTCCCAGCGTGGCGTGCAGCCGATCGGTCTCGGTTTCGCGGAGCCGGATCAACGCCGCGAGGCTCGTATCGCCGATGCCGCTGGTTTTGGTGGTGAACCCGCCCAGCACCGTGGCTCCCATCCCTCCCTGGTAGGTCAGATGCTGCATTTCCTTCTCGACGTAGCTCAGCATGGTCATCAGGGTCAGGCGATCCGACGGTGCAAACATGGCGCCCAGCATGTGCATGTCCATCGTCATTTCCGTGGGAACGATTCGCAAAGTGGGCGGTTGCCCCGGACTACCGAAGAATCGGTTTGGTGTCGTCGTTGCGATCTGGTCGGCCGAGAGGTCGCTGGAGCCGTCTTGATTGCCCTGCATCGACATCGACATATAGCGGTAGGAGAACATGACTTCTCCCGCTTCGTGGTAGTGCTCGGCCATGACGCCTATTGGCGCATGGTCGTCCGCGCGAAAGACCTCCTGAGCGTTTGTACTCAGCGCGGCCGCGCTGAGCGCAATGCACAAGGCCAGGTAACTGTGAATGGACATGAACTTTCCTCGTCAGATTCAGCGAAGCAAACCACCGACCCGAGACGTCGCGTGCGCGAGGTGACGGGTTGGAGACGCGAGTTCTGATCTAGATGACGAAGCGGGGCGGGGCGCGGGAGCGAAATCCAAGTCGCGCGACCGAGACGGGGATTCCCGGCTGCAAGTTCGGTGTGCGAGCATGTCTGAAGACCGGAACGTCGACGAGAACCTCCGGGACGATGGACGCCGCATCTGTGAGCGTCCCGACAGGGCAGTACTCCCAGAGCAGGTCCATGCTGGAATCGTCGTCATTATCGTGGTGATGCGCCGGGTGCTCGGCCACCAGCCCCGCCGGCAGTCCCATGGGGCACAGGCTGAACGGGCCGCCGTCGCTCAGGGCCGCGGGCATGTACCCCGCCGGGATCGCGAGGCGACAGGCGAACGCCAGGTAAGTCGCGCAGATCAGTGCGCGCCGCGCCAGATTGAGTGCCGGATGCTTCAAAGCATGTTATTTATTGCCGCTCGGCGCCGGAGTTTAACACGCTGACTTTTAGGAGCCGCCGCGTGGCGAGTTGAGCCATTTCGTCTCGAGAGGAACCGACCTGTGGAGTATAGAAATTTAGGCCGAACCGGAGTCAAGGTCAGCCCTCTGTGCCTGGGCACCATGTTGTTCGGGCGGACCGTCGAGGCGGCGCAAGCGGTTCCGATCATCGAAGCCGCATTGGCGAATGGCATCAATTTTCTCGACACGGCGGACGGCTATGCTGCGGGTGAGAGCGAGCGGATCGTCGGCAAGGCGCTGGCAACGAACGCTCGCCGGGAGAAAACCATTCTTGCCACGAAGGTCTTCTTTCCCCAGGATCCCGATGACCCCAATTCGCGGGGGATCAGCCGGCGACACATCATCGAGGGCTGTGAGCATTCGCTCCGGCGTCTGAATACCGATTGGATCGATCTCTATCAGCTGCATCGTCCCCAGTCCGATATTCCGATCGACGAGAGCCTTCGGGCACTGGACGACCTCATTACGGCGGGGAAGGTTCGTTACATCGGTACGAGCATGTTCCCGGCCTGGAAGACGGTGGAATCCCTTTGGGCATCCAGGGAGCTCGGCCTGAATCGGTTCGTCTGCGAGCAGCCCACCTATAACCTCCTCGATCGGACCGCCGAACGCGAGGTGATTCCGGCGGCGATCTCGTTCGGTCTCGGCCTCATCAGTTGGGGTCCCCTCTGTGGCGGTCTCCTGAGTGGGAAGTACTCCAGGCATGATCAGTCCGCAGAAGGTCGCTGGCAGGGTGGGCGGGACAATTTCGATCGCGCGGCGACACCCGAGGCTTACGATGTGATAGAGACGTTGGTCGGGATCGCGGCGGAGAAGGGCTGCACACCCTCACAGCTCGCGCTGGCGTGGAACGCGGGCCAGGCGGGGATCACAGCCGCGATCGCGGGTCCGCGCACGAAGGATCAGCTCGTTGACAACCTGGGCGCGCTCGAGGTCGAGGTGACCGACGAAGATCGCGCCCGGCTCGATGAAGTCGCACCGCCACTGAGTATCAGTGTGCGTTATTACGACGCCGCCCTGGCCCTCGATTTCAAGCCGAACCGGTTGCGGTGGTAGTGTCCCACGCTTGCCCGCGGACCGGGTGGCCGCCCTGGAAGTCTCAGCTTCCCGCGGTCGCCGCTTCGGCCATCGGCTTTGAGGCCTCTGTGCCTGGGCGCACTGTCGCCGGCTCCCCGGCGGCCTTGAGGTTCTTAACGGCACAGCTGCAAACGACCCGGGTTCCGCCCGTATCCGGGCGCTCTATCGCGAAGTCGGCGCCGATCATTCGAGCCCGGTAGCGCATCGTATTGATGCCCATGCCGCGTATCTCGGAACTCTGCGGCTCGATGCCGATTCCATCGTCCAGGATCTCGATTCTGAACCGGTCTTCGCTGGTGAAAAAATTGATTCGGACCGCGCTCGGTTTTCCATGCCGGACGGCGTTGGTCAGGCTTTCCTGGGCGATGCGGTAAATGTGGGTGGCGGTCTCCGCGTTGAGCGCCAGCCCGGGCCCGCCGCACTCAGCGGTGCACTCGACACGAAAGAGCTCGCTCGCCTGAGCTGCCAGCGACTCAAGAGCCGGCTCGAGCCCTCCACTGTCGAAGGCGGGGGCCAGGAGTCGCGCGAAATGCCGGGTCTCCTCGATACCTCTCTGGACCGTCTCCTTCAGCTGGCTGACCAGCTCCAGTTCCCCGGAGTCTTGTCGCTCCAGACGCTGAGCGAGCGCTTTGAGCTGAAAGGACGCGCCCGTGAGCGTCTGACCTAGATTGTCGTGCAGGTCTTGCCCGATGGAATATCGTTCCCGTTCGCCCGCTGCAACCACCTCTCGTTCGAGCTCTTTCTGCTGTGTGACGTCGGTCATCAGCGCGTAGAGCCCTCTTATCCCGCCGTCTCCGGCCCGGTCGGGCGCGAGACGTACGTGCAGGTCCCTCGGGACGGGGGAGTATTCCAGACGCATCACGGCGTCGAATCCCATGTCGGATCCGGCCATTGCATCCTTCAGGTAGGGCGCCAGCGTCGCGTAGGCTTCGGGGGACATCAATTCCCGGATGGGCCGGCCCACGATCTCCTCCAGGGGTCGGTGGCGCCATTGCGCGCAGACCTCGTTTGCGAATGTGACGCGCTCCTTGGAATCCACGTAGCAGACGGCGATGGGCAGCGCGTCACTGAGGAGTGAGATACGACGGGCGCTTCGCCGTCTCTCTCTAATGAAGTTGAGGAGCGCGCAAAAAAGGAGTCCGACAAAGATCAGCATCACGGGCCATGCGGCCTCCAGATGCAGAAACTCCATCAACCGCATCGCCTCGGCGCCGCCCAGCGCTGCGGGCCCGGCATGCATGATCAGTAGATCGATCAGGTAGAAGGTTGCGACGGCAATTATTGCCGCGACGAGACACATGACGGCGGGCGAGCGCCGTCCGAGTAACCCCGCTTTCCCCGCTACGAGCAGCATCGCCCCGGCTATCGCGATGATAGCGAGGTCCAGCAACGTCATGACCAGGACCGAATTCCAGATCATGTCGGCACGTGTAGCTTGACGATTGGTTTTCCCCTGGCAGCACTGGCTAAGCCTGCGATCACATTATCGCAGATCGCCGAGCCACATTCAGAGTCACGATTGTGCCGCTCATCCGGGTCGCGTAGGATTTTTTCAAGACGAGCCTGGTGGAGAGAGAACGATGGCTGAGAAGGAAGTTTCGAAGGGACTCAGAGTGACCGCTGATGAGGTCCGCGATGCCTGCAAGGGCATGCTGCAATTGCAGCTTTACGCGGTCTTTACGAAGCCCGTCAAAGGGTTGGAACCCGTGATGGAAGTGTTGGAACAGCATCTCCAGTACCAGATCTCTCTCGAGAAGCGCGGTATCCTGTTCGGTGCCGGGCCGTTCTGGACCGACGATGAGCAGGAGTGGCGCGGCGAGGGAATGGTCGTCATTCGGGCCGAGAACCTGGCCGCGGCGAGGACCATCGCCGCCGAAGACCCCATGCATGCCGCCGGGGTCCGCACCTTTGAGATTCGGCCGTGGCTGATCAATGAGGGCAGCATGACGATAACGCTGAGCCATTCGACACGCAGCTTCGAGGTAACGTAGGCGCTGTAAGTCTCTATCTCGCTTTATTTAAGGTGTCTTTGTCGAATCCGGCCAACTCCTGGTAGTGCCTCGAGATCGAGAGCGCTTCGTCTTCCGTTATGAAATCTCTCGGCTCTGCGTCCGGTGTCGGCAGGCGCTGTCTGGCGACCTCCAGGATTTTCTCCGGGCCGCGCTGGCGGTTGGCAAGTACCACCCGCGTCGTCGGACCCAGGCGTTTGCTCTGATAGCTCGATAGCGCATCTTCCACCGAGTCCGTTTCTTCGACGGCGTCCGCCAGCGCGCTCGCGTCCACGATGGCCTGGCTCGCACCGTTTGCGCCGATGGGGTACATGGCATGCGCCGCATCGCCCAGCAGCGTCACACGACCAAAGCTCCATCGTTGCAACGGGTTTCGGTCCACCATCGGAAACTCGTAGACGTGTTCCGTGTCTTCGAATAAGTCCATCATCCGTAGGAATCCCAGGTCCCAATCCTCGAACTCGGGAACGAAATGGGATCGCACACCTTCGGCCCACCAGTCCGAGGCCCGGGGCGGCTGTTTGCCGCCGATGTGGATTTCGGCAACCCAGTTAACGAGCGAGCGTCCCTGTCGCTCCGCTTGTTCGGAGATCGGATAGATGACCACCTTCTGAGCGGCGTCGCCGGCGATGACCATGGTGCGGCCATCCAGAAACCGTTCCCGTTCCGCAGCGCCTCGCCACATCATGATGCCCGAAAAAAGAGGAGGTCCCTCGCCGGGAAAGAGCTGTTGGCGCAACGCGGAGTGCAGTCCATCCGCGCCGACAAGCATGTCGCTGGGCTCCGCTTCTATCGTTGCCTCGGTTTGGCAGCCCGCAAAGGTCGCTCGAACGCCTTCTGAGTCCTGCTCGAAACCCGTGAACCGATGCCCGGCCCTGATACAGGCTTCGCCGATCCGCGCCTTGACCGCGTCCATGAGAATCATTTGAAGATGCCCCCGGTGGACACTGTACTGGGGCCACTTGTAACCCGCTTCCCGGCCGCGCGCCTCGCAGAGAATGTTTTTCCCGAAACGCGTCATGTACTTGAGTTTGTTCGTCGGAACCCCGATCGACTCCAGTCCCTCTTCGAGACCCAGACCATTGAGAACTCGAACGCCGTGGGGGAGGAGATTGATTCCGAGGCCGAGCGCACGCGGTTGCGGGGCAGCTTCGAAGAGGGTGACCTGATGGCCCTGCTGGTGCAGGCAGAGACCGGCAGTGAGGCCGCCAATGCCAGCACCAATGATCGTGACATTCATCGGGTCGTTCTCTTCGCGCGAATCGTCCCGCGCACGCTGTCACTCCGGAATGATGGCAACTGCCTCGAGTTCCAGGATAAACCGCGGTCCCGTTGCCAGACGTGGAATTTCGATAGACGTGCTCGCCGGGCGGTGTTCTCCCCAGTAGCGCGCCATGACCTCGTTAACCGCGTCCTGGTTAGCACCCTGGTCCACCATGAACCGGGTCAACTGAACGATGTCGCTGAGCTGGCCGCCCGCGGCCTCTACGGTGGCCTTCAGGTTCTCCATAGCCGCTTCGGCCTGGCCGGCGGCACTGAAGTCGAGATGATCGAATTCTGACGGTATGTGGGGATGGCTATGATAGACGGGCGCCGCGGTTACCCCGGATAGGTAGACCGTCTTCCCCGAGTTGACCTTGATTGCCGGCGTGTAGGGCATGTTGTATCCCTGCTCGACGCCTGCTGTGTGAATGTACTCGTACCGTTGTGTCTCGGCGCCGCACGCCGCAAGTAACGTTGAGATCGTGGCGGCTGAAACGGCGGCGATTGAACGGCAGGCATTTCTCCGGAAGCGGTGCACTTTCTTTCTCCTCTCGTCTGGGGTTTGGAGTCCTACCTGCGCTGTGTCTGCCGAGTGCTCGACACGGGGTCACTCGAGGGGAGAGTTGAACGCCTGGTCCTCCTCAGAGCACCCCGAGCAAGTTCGGCACGATCAATGACACGGCGGGGACGTAGGTAATAATGATGAGGACGCTCAGCAGCACCATGAGCCACGGGAGCGCCGCATGAATGACTTCCTCCATGGACATCTTCGCGACGCTTGCTGTCACGAATAGATTCAAGCCTACCGGGGGTGTCACGAGTCCGATCTGCATGTTCAGCACCATGATGACCCCCAGGTGAACGGGATCGATCCCCAACTGAGTCGCGATGGGAAAGATGATCGGCGTGAGAATCAGAACCACCGATGTCGGCTCCATGAAGTTACCGAATACGAGCAGCAGAATGTTCACCACGATGAGAAAACCCCATGGAGGCAGGCCGAGGCCGACGATCCATTCCGAAGCGATCTGCGGGATCTGCTCAGTTGTGAGGACGAAGGCGAAGAGGTAGGCATTGGCGATGATGAACATCAGCATCGCGGTCGTCTTGGCGCTCTCCGTGAGGACATTGGGGACGTCTTTCAGAGAGATGTCCTTGTAGACGAACACTGCGACGAGGAAGGCATAGACTGCGGAAACCGCCGCTGCTTCCGTGGGTGTGAAAATCCCAAGGTAGATTCCGCCGAGGATGATCGCGAGGAGAATCAGGCCCCAGAACGCCTCCCAGAACGCATGCAGTGCCTGTCGCAAGGTGACCCGAGGCTGGCGAGGCAGGTCCTGGCGATGTGCGATCACCGCGATCGTGGCCATCATTGCCAGGGTCAGGATCGCGCCGGGCAACATGCCCGCGATGAAAAGATTGCCGATGGAGGACTCGGTGACCGCACCATAGATCACCATGACGATGGACGGGGGAATCAATATGCCCAGGGTGCCGGCGTTACAGATGACGCCGGCGGCGAAGCGCTCCGAATAACCGGATCGGATCATCCCGCCGATCATGACGCTGCCGACAGCGACGACGGTTGCGGGCGCGGAGCCCGAGACCGCGGAAAAGAAAGCGCAAGCCAGTAGTGCCGCCATGGCCAGGCCACCTCGGAAATGACCTACGAGCGCGTTGGCGAAGTCGATCATGCGCCTCGCCACGCCACCCGTCGTCATGAACGTTGCCGCCAGAATGAAGAACGGCACCGCAAGCAGCGGATAGATCTGGGTCGTGTGGAAGAACCGCTGCGCCAGAGACAACAGACTCTGGTCCGCGAACAGGAGGATGGTCGAGATGCTGGCCAGGCCGAGGGAGATTGCGACGGGTACGCCTACGGCCAGGCAGATGAAGAGAATCACCAGCAGGAACAGGGCGCTCATGCCCGCGATTCGCCCTGTTCGTCTTCGGGTGTGCTGGACGCGCTGTGATCCGCGGTCAAGCTCTTCACTGTGCCCTTCTTGATGGCCCAGCCGAGCTCCAGAAACCGGTAGGCGAGCAGCGCGAAAGCGACCGGCATTATCCCGGTCAACATCCAGCGGGGCAGGGGTATGTCGCGCGCGTTATTCCCCAGCGCCATCAGTCGATCGACGAAGACGCTCCCGCCGTAGAACATGAATCCGCAGTAGACCAGGCAGAGCCCAATGGCCACCAGTGCCATCAAGCGCCGGGCCGGGGAAGGAAGCTTTTTCACTACGAGATCGACGGCGATGTGGCTGTGTGTCCGAACCCCGTAGGACATGCCCACCAGCACCAGCCACGCGAACGCGTAGGTCGTGGCTTCCAGTGACCAGACCCAGCCTGTCCCGAACTCGCGCAGGACCACCTGCGTGAACGTGAGCAGGGTCATGAACGCCAGCGCCACGCTCATGAAGCCCTCCTCCAGGTGATTAATGACGTTCCGGATGCGGTTACCGGTAGTCATGAATCAGCAGCGCCGGATGCGGCGGTTATAGAGCGGCGGCGGCTTCGATGCGGTCGGCACCGATGTCTTCTTCAAACTGGTCCCAGACGGGCGCCATTGCTGCACGCCAGGTGGCCAGTTCCGCATCGGTGAGCGCGACGATCTCGCTGCGCCCGGACGATGCGACCTTGCCCCGGGCGTCCTGATTGATCGCCTCAGATTGCGCATTGCCCCAGGCGGTGGCTTCGGCGACGGCCTCCTCTAACCCGAGGCGGATGTCGTCCGGCAGCGAACCCCAGAAGTCGGGATTCACGGCCACGAGATAGCCGATATAGCCGTGATTCGTCTCCATGACGTAGGGCTGCACCTCGTAGAACTTCGAGGAGTAGATATTCGACCAGGTGTTCTCCTGGGCGTCGATGGCGCCGGTCTGAAGTGCCTGGTAAACCTCGCCCAACGCCATCTTTTGAGGGTTGGCGCCGATGGCCTGGACCTGTGCCTGGAGAACGTCGGACTCCATGATCCGGAACTTCAGGCCGCTGGCGTCGTCCGGTGTGCGCAGCGCATTCGGTGCAGAGAACTGTTTCATGCCGTTGTGCCAGAAGGCGAGCCCCTGAAAGCCCTTATCCGAGATTACGTTGAGCAGATCCTGCCCAGCAGGGCTGGCCTGGAACTCCTCGACCGTGGTCAGGTCCGGGAACAGAAACGGTAGATCGAAAATCTGAAATGCCTTGGTGAGCCGATCGAACTTGGACAGTGACACGGCAATCATCTGAATCTCGCCGAAGGCGAGGGCTTCGAGAGAGTCGTCGTCGTTCATGAGCTGGCTCGACGGATAGACCTCCACCGTCACCCGGCCGGGGAAACGCGCCTCGGCGAGTTCCTTGAAACGTTGCGCGGTCCGACCCTTTGGTGTCCCGGGCGCCGTGACGTGGGGGAACTTGATCAGATATGTTTCGTCCGCCGCCTGTCCGCCGTCCATCCCGCCGCTACAGGCGCTCAAGGCGCCCGCGACAAACACCAGGGCCCCCAGCCGCATTGCGGCGCGGAAATCGTTCAGATTACGCATCTATCTTCACCTCTCATGTCTGATGGGCCGCCCCCGGGCAAGGCATACCCCTGGCCGCCGGGTGCCGAACCGTCATTCTATTCCAGTTTCGAGGAGGCGTGGCGCCTTTGGCTCGGCTCGCACCTGCCCCGGCCGAAGCCTCGCTTTCCTGCAAACGATTGCATAGAATTCTCGCAGAGTCGGGGGTGTCGATCAAGGGGAACCGTTTGCACGAGGGCCTGTCGTGGCAGAGTTAACGTGGGATGTCTGGCTGGTCATCGGTCTAGCCCTGTCCGTTGGTGGCCTGACGAAAGGCATCCTCGGTCTGGGGCTGCCGGCCGTTGCGGTGCCGATCATGGCCAGCTTCCTCGGCGTCGAGCATGCCGTGAT
>Ga0224508_10001122_pt1 | contig 24417 bp, 16 predicted proteins | sample SF_Jan12_sed_USG_4_FD_170157 | JGI IMG/M metagenome (GOLD analysis project Ga0224508, IMG submission 170157) | Sediment microbial communities from San Francisco Bay, California, United States - SF_Jan12_sed_USGS_21 | ecosystem: Environmental > Aquatic > Marine > Sediment | place: USA... | reverse complement strand
GTAACCGAGACGACCAGACGCAGTTGTGCCGTTTGCCCGACACCGAGACTAGATGTACCAGCGTTAAGCAGACTCGGGTCGCCCGAGCCATTGAAACCGCCGTTGACCGCGAGGCCACCACCAGGGTCGGCGACAATCGTCGGACCACTAGTGATCGAGTAGTTCCCAGATCCGAAAGCGGTGTCGAGGTCGTCGGTGACCTGCACGTTGGTCAGTGCGACGTTGCCGAAGTTCTCCAGATAGAAGTCGAGGGTCACCGCAAACGGACCCGCGCCGCTGACGGAGGCGTCTTTAGCGATACCGATTAAAGGATTCTCGGTCAGGTCAATCGGCGTATCGCTCGTATCGTTGCCGGGATCGCCACTGTTGTCGGCGTCGGGATCCGCACCGTCCACCGAGTCGTCGGTTACACGGCCGCCGGGGCCGCTGGGCGGGTCGCCGGCGGCGACCGAGGAATTTGTGTAGCTGCCAGTCGCCGTAACCGAGACGACCAGACGCAGTTGTGCCGTTTGCCCGACACCGAGACTAGATGTACCAGCGTTAAGCAGACTCGGGTCGCCCGAGCCATTGAAACCGCCGTTGACCGCGAGGCCACCACCAGGATCGGCGACGATCGTCGGACCACTGGTGATCGAGTAGTTTCCAGAGCCAAACGCGGCGTCCAGATCGTCCGTCACCTGCACGTTGGACAGCGCGACGTTGCCGAAATTTTCTAGATAGAAATCGAGCGTCACCGCAAACGGACCGTTACCGCTGACGGAAGCGTCTTTCGCGACTCCGATGACCGGATTCTCGCTTAGGTCAATCGGTGTGGCGCCTATATCGTTACCTGGATCGCCGCTGTTGTCGGCGTCGGGGTCGGTCCCGTCCACCGAGTCGTCGGTTACACGGCCGCCGGCTCCGCTTGGCGGGTCGCCACCAGCGACTGCGGAGTTCGTGTAACTCCCAGTCGCCGTGACCGAGACCACGACTCTAAGTTGTGCAGTCTGACCAATACCCAGACTCGAGGTGCCTGCGTTGAGAAGAGTCTGATCGCCGGATCCATTGAAGCTTCCGTTGACGACAAGGCCACCACCTGGATCGGCGACAATCGTCGGACCGCTGGTGATCGAGAAATTTCCGGACCCAAAAGCGGTGTCGAGGTCGTCGGTGACCTGCACGTTGGACAATGCGACGTTGCCGAAGTTTTCCAGATAGAAGTCGAGGGTCACAGCAAACGGACCCGTGCCGCTGACGGACGCATCCTTCGAGACACCGATTGACGCAGCCTCCGCGAGATCGATCGGCGTGTCGCTCATATCGTTGCCGGGATCGCCGCTGTTGTCAGCGTCGGGGTCGGTGCCGTCGACGGAGTCATCCGTCACACGGTTGCCTGCGCCGCTGGGCGGGTCGCCGCCAGCGATTGCGGAGTTCGTGTAAGCGCCGGCAGCCGCGACCGAAACGACCAGGCGCAACTGGGCTGTCTGGCCGATACCCAGGCTGGATGTACCCGCATTAAGCAGGCTCTGGTCGCCGGAGCCATTGAAACTGCCGTTGACCGCTAGGCCACCACCAGGATCGGCGACAATTGTCGGGCCGCTAGTAATCGAGTAGTTCCCAGAGCCAAACGCGGTGTCAAGATCGTCCGTCACCTGCACGTTGGACAGCGCGACGTTGCCGAAGTTCTCTAGATAAAAGTCGAGGGTCACCGCAAACGGACCCGTGCCACTGACGGACGCATCCTTCGAGACACCGATTGACGCGTTCTCCGCCAGATCGATCGGCGTGTCGCTTATATCGTTGCCCGGATCGCCGCTGTTGTCGGCGTCGGGGTCGGTCCCGTCCACCGAGTCATCGGCCACACGGTTGCCGGCTCCGCTGGGCGGATCGCCGCCGGCGACTGCGGAGTTTGTGTAGCTGCCAGGTGCCGTAACGGAAACGACCAGACGCAGTTGGGCTGTCTGGCCGATACCCAGGCTGGATGTACCAGCGTTAAGCAGGCTCGGGTCGCCCGAGCCATTGAAGCCACCGTTGACGGCGAGGCCGCCACCGGGATCCGCGATGATCGTCGGGCCACTAGTGATCGAGTAGTTTCCAGAGCCGAAAGCGGTATCGAGGTCGTCCGTCACCTGGACGTTGGACAGCGCGAGGTTGCCGAAGTTCTCTAGATAGAAGTCGAGGGTCACCGCAAACGGACCCGTGCCGCTGACGGACGCATCCTTTGAGACACCGATTGACGCGTTCTCCGCCAGATCGATCGGCGTGTCGGACATATCGTTGCCGGGATCGCCGCTGTTGTCGGCGTCGGGGTCGGTGCCCGCGACCGAATCGTCCGTCACCCGGCCAGCGGGACCGCTGGGCGGATCGCCGCCGGCGACTGCGGAGTTCGTGTAGCTGCCTGGCGCCGTAACGGAAACGACCAGACGCAGCTGGGCCGTCTGGCCGATACCCAGACTCGAAGTACCTGCGTTGAGAAGAGTCTGATCACCAGAGCCGTTGAAACCGCCGTTGACGGCAAGGCCCCCACCAGGATCCGCGACGATTGTTGGTCCGGAAGTAATCGAGTAATTTCCCGAGCCAAAGGCAGTGTCAAGATCGTCAGTGACCTGCACGTCGGACAGTGCGACGTCACCGAAGTTCTCTAGATAAAAGTCGAGCGTCACCGCAAACGGTCCCGTCCCGGAGACGGACGCGTCCTTCGCTATTCCGATCACCGGCGATCCACCGACATTGGCGGTCGCCTGGCCCGGTGAGTCATCCGTGTCGGTAAGCGTCGTGTCGATCTGGACGGCACCGACGTGAGCCACCACACTATTGACGTAGTCGCCGTCGGTCGCGGGTAGGGCAACCTCGTAGACGAGGTCGGCCGTTCCACCCGTGGGCACCACGAATGAGCCCGTCCAGGTCAGCGTCGACCCGCTGATGCTAGGGTCCGGGATCGACACTCCGCCGAAGGTCGAAGTTCCCAGGTTGTACGTGGCGGCGGCGGGAGAGGTCGGCAGAACATCGACGATGTCCTGAAGCGTGGCGTCGTTGCAGTTCGGCTCCGAGAGCGGACAATCGAGCGAGGTTGCGGAATTCGTGAATGTCACCGTGTAGGTCACGTTGCCCGCGCCGGGCATCGTCGTCGGGGAAACCGACTTCGAAAGGATGGTGACGTTCACGGCCGGCTGAATCTGCGGAAGACCGGCGAAGCCCGACGGGTCCGTGTGCTTGATCTGGGTTCCGCTCGAGACGTGGATCATCGGCGTCACGTCGGTGGGTTGGCTCGTCGATGCATTGGCCACGAATCGATAGACCGCCGCGTAACAGGACGTCTGATTCCAGTCGATCTGGAGCTGTTCGGTGAAGTTCCCGCCGGCGAGGGGCGTCGTCGAGCAGTTACTCCCCTGGATTCCGAAGAACGTGATGTCGCTACTGATCAGGCGGAATGCCGTGGCGGGCCAGCCGTTGTCGCCGGCGGGGCTGAACTGGAGTACATCCCCGGATCCGACGGTGCCGGTCCGTCCTTCGACCTGCATGGTGATGATGCCACCGATACTCGCGGGGTCGGGACCGCTGACCACGACGTCGACTTTGTTGGCGGAGGCCGAGATCGACGTTTCCACATCCGTGAACGAGAACGCCTCGACGTGGATCTGGACGGCGCCGGGAAGATCCGGACGGCGGTCGTAGACGTGCAGCGTGTGCCCCTGAGCGTTCCCCGACGATGACGCCGCAGTCAAATAGAAATAGGCCGTCTTCGTCTCGGCGACCGCGAGGGGGCCGAGTTTGTAGATGCCGTCTTCACCCGAACCCAGACCAACCTCGCCGCCGGTAAACGAATCCAGCGTCACCCAGACGTCGTCGTACGCCGAAGGATCGTCATTGTTGATCCGGTACGCGGCATACATTCCACCGAGGTTGTTTGTGCTGAATTTGGTGCTTATCAGGAACGATCCGTCACTCGATGTACGGGTGACGTTAACCGCCTCAGCCGGCAGCGCCGCGATCAAAACAACGACAGCAATTACAAAAAGGGAACAGCGTTTCAGGATGCGCCGAATCAAGGTCCTCTCCGCACGCACAATTGTGCACTATCCGTAAATTCTAAAGACATGGGGGTCCTCTCCCAATCACAATCTAGGGTCGAAAACTCTCAAGACACAAGCGGTGGAGCGGCGCGGCCAGGCCATCCAATCCGGTTTTCGGCTGTCCAGCGTCCCGGATTGAGCCGGGGGGGTCCATTAACCCCAGTTTCGATCAAGCGAAGAACGCCCGTCGGTCAATCTGACCGATTTGTGAAGACGATGCGACGTCCTTCCCTTCATACTTAAGGAATCTCATCTCGAGCCGGCACGTCTGATATTCGAGCGACTATCGGGCCGGATGGGGCTGTTACACAGCTGTGACAGCATTCTCATCGGCCATGGGGCATCCTTCCTCACTGAGAACAGATTCCTGGAGGAACCCCGATGACGACAGCCGGAACGATTCGAACCGCCCTTATTGCCCTCGCCATTCTGCTTCTGACGCTCACCCCGTCGATGGCGCAGGAGACACGCCCGGTTGACGTGGTGGTCATGCTGGACACATCGGGCAGCATGGAGAACCTGCTCGACGCCACGCGGGCCCGCGTGTGGGATGTTGTCAACGAACTGGGCCGCATGAAACCCACGCCCGAGTTGCGAGTCGGTCTAATCAGTTTCGGCACGGATAAGGCCACCGCAGATCAGGGCTTCATCATCCAGCACGTGGACCTGACCTACGAACTGGACGAGGTCTACGCTGAGTTGATGGAGTTGACGACCGGGGGTGGCGATGAGCTCGTCGGACGCGCGTTGAACGAGGCGTTGGACGGCATGAATTGGTCGCCGGAACACGACGCCCTCCGCGTGGTGTTCGTCGCCGGCAACGAGTCGGCGGACCAGGGCGTCGAGGATGACGATTTTCGCATCGCGGCACGAGCGGCCCGAGATCGGGACATCATTATTAATGCTCTATATGCAGGTAATCGCGAACAGGGTGTCGTCGAGAAGTGGCACGAGATCGCCCAGGCCGGCGAGGGCAACTTTTCCGCCATCGACCCCTCGACCGGATCGATCCAGATCGCAGCCCCTCAGGACACTTTATTGCTCGAATTGAACGGCAGGCTCAATACGACGTACGTTCCCTACGGTGAAAAGGGGCAGGATGGACTGACCAACCAGATCGCGCAGGACAGCAATGCGTCGCGTCTGGGCGTTCAGTCGTGTAGCAGCCGCATCGTGGCCAAGGGTGGCGCTCTGTACAACAATGCTTCATGGGATCTTGTGGACAAGTCGCTCGAAGATGGCTTCAACTGGGATGCGATCTCCCCTGCCGACCTGCCCGAGGAGATGCAATCGATGACGATGGATGAGATGATTGAGTTCATCGACGCCAAGCGCGCGCTACGTGAGGGTATCCAGACGGAGATCCAATCGTTAAGCGATGCGCGCGAGACGTTCGTTAGACAGGCGATCGCCACCCGGATTGGCGAGGCGGGACTCGGCGAGGCGATGCGCAACGCAATCCGAGAACAGGCGATGGCCAAAGGCTTCAATTGCGACGGGTGTTAGTGCACTAAGGGTTATTTTGCCGCAAACAACAATCCTTGTAGTCGAAGACGACGAACCCATCCGGCGCGGGCTTTCTGACGCCCTACGCTACGCCGGCTACGCGGTCGAGGAGTGTTCGAGAGGCGACGAGGCGCTGTCCACGGCCTACGCCGCGTCTCCGGATTTGCTACTGCTGGACGTGGTGCTTCCCGGCAAGGATGGGTTCGAGATCCTGCGTGAGCTGCGCGAGTCGCACCCGCAGTTGCCCGTGATCATGCTCACCGCACGCGGAGTCGAGGAAGACCGCGTGCGCGGGCTCAAACTCGGCGCCGACGACTACGTGGTCAAACCCTTCAGCGCTACCGAGCTTCTGGCCCGCGTTGAGGCGGTATTACGCCGTTCGGCCGAGAGGCCAAGCGACGTTCGCGAAATACAACTCGCTGATCGCACGGTGCAGCTCGAGTTGGGTCAGGTCGTTCTGCCGAACGGCGACAGCTACACGCTCTCAGACCTCGAGACCCGACTGTTGCGTTATCTCGCAGTCAACCGCGAACGCCCCATCGATCGGAAGGAACTGCTACAACGAGTCTGGGGTGGCAACGCGCGTGAGATGGAAACACGCGCGGTGGACATGCACATTCGCCGCCTACGAGAGAAGATCGAGCCAGACGCCGCCAACCCCACCCGGATCGTTACCGTGCGCGGCAAGGGCTACATGTTGACGTGGGAGCCGTCGTGAGCCGCGCAGCCAGATGGTGGGTTGTCTTCGGCGCGTGCAATGTCATCGTCGCCCTGGCGCTAATCTGGACGACGCGGGTCGTCGTCGATCTCGAACGACGAGAACTGGCCGCGCGCGCGGAGACGGATTATCAGCAGTCATTGCGTCTGGCGATGTGGCGCATGGATTCGTGGCTGGCAGTCTTGTTCGCACGGGAGGCGGCGCGGCCAAGTTCCGATTACCTGTCGCCTGACCTGGAGTCGGATTTCGTCGAACTCCGTTTCGAGATCGACGCCCAGGGCCTGGCCGCGTCCGCACAGGAATCCCTGGACACCTATCGTGGGTATCTGGATCCGAATGCGGTGCACCTCGCCTTCTCGGCCACGGATGGCCTCGTCGAGACCAAACTGGCCGACCCCCAGCAAGATCCATCCCAGCTGGTCAAGACTCAGAACGAGTTCGACGCGCGGCTCGCCTGCGGAGTTCCCCGTCCGCCGGGTGAAGATCTGGCGGGACGTCAAGTCGTCGCCTGGCTCGAACCGCCGGCTCCCCAGAGCGAACCCGCACTGGCATTCCTCCGACGAACCGAGCTGGACGGCGCCGATCGGATTCAGGGTTTTATCCTCGCCTGGCCGCGGTTGCACGACCGTCTCTTACTCGAGATCGACGACCTGTTCCCTGACGCACGGCTTGAACGCGTCGCTTCAAACGAACCGACCGACCCTCTCGGTCGTGGGCTGGCCAACATCCCGGTGAAAATGGTCGCAGCGGCGCAACCGGTGCTGCCGACGACAGGCTTCACCGCCGGACGCACCGCATTGACCGTGGCGTGGCTGGCCGCGATCGTGGCCGCCATCGTCGTGGGCGCGACCCTGCGTAAGAGTATCGATCTTGGTGAACGTCGCCGTCGCTTCGTCTCGGCGGTGACTCACGAACTGCGAACGCCGTTGACCACCTTCCAGATGTACTCGGAGATGCTGGCCGACGGACTGGTGACCACCGAAGAGCAGCGTAGGCAATATCTGCAGACACTCAAGGACGAATCGCAACGGCTGTCGGCCATGGTGTCCAACGTGTTGACCCACGCACGCCTGGAGGAGCGGGGCGGCTCGCGTCAGTTCGAGTCGATGACCTTGAACGCGTTGCTCACTCGTCTGAAACCTCCGCTGGAACGTAGCGTCGAGTCGACACCGATGACACTCTGTCTGGACGTCGACGGTCCGGATGACATCCCGCTTTCCGTGAATGCGGAGGCCATCGGTCAGATCCTCGGTAACCTCGTCGATAATGCGGCGAAGTATGCCAACGGTACGACATCGCCAACGATCCGGCTGAGCGCCGCGGCCAAGAACGGCTCGCTCGTGATGACCGTTCGCGATCACGGTCCGGGCATACCGCGCGAGCAGGTTCGCGTCGTCTTCGATCCCTTCGAGCGCGGCGGCAGAGATCCGGCGGACCCGGTACCCGGAGTGGGTCTGGGTCTGGCCCTTGCGCGTGGACTTGCTCGCGACCTGGGCGGAGAGTTGACGCTCGAAAGCCCGAGTGACGGTGGGGCACGCTTTCGACTTGAATTGCCGACGGTCGCGGAGACTTAGCCCATCACGATAGCAACGGCTATCCTGTGCCGATGAACTCACGACGCCAGCGGATGACACTGATCGCCGCCCCGGTGCCTGGGGCTGGGTCGCGTTCCAGGTGAGTCCCCAAGAAATTCCGGGGAGGCCTCGTTTGCCTGACCGACCGAATTACCGGAAACGGTGGTCGCCACCCCGCTGAGGCGGAGGGTGCCAAAACTCGACGCATCCGGTCCATTGGTCCCCCGCTGTTTTATGCTCGATTCGGCTATTATTTGGACCCATGGATCGAAACGTCTAAATGTTCTCCACCACCTCGGAATATGCGTTGAGAGCGATCGTCGCCGTTGTCCGGGCGAACAAGGAGTCCGGCGTACAGGCTCGCGAGTTGGCTCGCGAGACCGGGGTCCCCTCGAGCTACCTGTACAAGATCCTCGCGACGTTGCGCCGCAGCGGGATCCTCTCCGGGTCGCGCGGCAGTCACGGGGGCTACCACCTCGGCCGCGAACCGCATGAGATCCCGCTGATCGATATCGTCTCGCTGTTCGAGGTGGTCCGCACGAACAAAGCGTGTCTGTTGAGCGAAACCCAACCCTGCGACGACACGAACCTCTGCAGCGCCCACCAACACTGGGAGCATGTGCAACGCACCTACCTGGATTTCCTCACTACGAAGACGATCGCCGATCTCGCATCACCAAGGAGTGAATGATGGGAGACGGATTGTTCAAGGCACGCTTCAATCCGATCACCTGGTATCGGGAGAACGTGCCCTGCATGCAGGCCTGCCCGGTGCACACCGATTCCGGCCGCTACGTCCAACTGATCGCCGAGGGCCGCTTCGAGGAGTCGTTCCTCATCGCGCGGTCATCCAATCCGCTGGCCTCGGTCTGCGGTCGCATCTGTGCCGCACCGTGCGAGGACGCCTGTCGGCGTGGCTGGATCGACGATTCGGTGACCATCCGGCCGCTCAAACGATTCGTCACCGAGCAATTCGGTGCCGAATCCGCACGGCCGGAGTCGTACCGCACCTTACTGCAGATCGAAGATCCGCCGGCCGAAGCCGATCCGGATCCGGGCTGCAGCCGCGCGTGGCACCTGTCGCGCCTGTCGAGCGCCTCCTCTGCGCGCGCCGAAACCAAACGCAAGGTCGCGATCGTCGGCGCCGGTCCTGCGGGGCTCGGCTGCGCGCACGACCTGGCGCTGATGGGCTACGACGTGACGGTGTTCGAGGCGTTGCCCGAGGTCGGCGGAATGCTGCGCTACGGCATCCCGGAGTACCGCCTTCCGCGCGGCGTGATCGACCGCGAGGCCGCGATCATCGAGCGGCTCGGCGTTACGTACCGGACGAACACGCCGCTGACCGCTGACTACAACTTCCAGACGCTGCGCGAGGAAGGCTTCGAGGCGTTCTTCATTTCCATCGGCGCGTCGCGAGGCCGCGACCTGAACATCCCCGGAGTAGACAAGGACGGTGTGATCAAAGCCGTCGACTACCTGCTCAACCTGAACCGCGGCTACCGCGTGGATCTCGGCGACAGCGTCGTCGTCATTGGGGGCGGCTCGGTAGCGCTCGATGCGGCACGCACCGCGGTGCGCGAGTTCTACAACCCGATGGAGGAGATCGAGATGTCGGCCGAGGCCGTCGTCGGGCAGCCGGCGATGGACGCCGCGCGCGGAGCCCTGCGTTCGGGGGCCTCAAAGGTCCATGTGATCTCGCTCGAGGCGCTCGAGGAAATGCCCGCCAGCCGTACGATCCAGGGCAAGGAAGAATTGCGCGAGGCGCTCGAGGAAGGCATTGAATTGCACCCCGCATGGGGCCCACGCGCGATCCTCGGCGACGAGCGGGTCACGGGCGTCGAGTTCGTCCGCTGCAAGCGGGTTTTTGACGAGGACGGCCGCTTCAGCCCAGAGTTTGATGAGTCCGACACGATGACACTCGACGTGGACTCGGTCGTGCTTGCGATTGGTCAACAACCCGATTTCGACTTCCTGTCCGCCTCCGACGGCGTCGATTTGCACCCCAGCGGCACGGTCAAGATCGATCCAGAGACGCTGGCCACGAGCGCGCCGGGTGTGTACGCTGGCGGCGACGCAGCATTCGGCCCGCGCATCGCGATCGAGGCCGTGGCCAACGGCAAGACCGCGGCACAGTCGATTCACGCGTTCCTCGGCGGCGGCGAGCAGGTCAGGAACTTGCAGGTGCAGATCACACGCATCCCGTCGGCCGACTACACGATGCCCCGCGGTTACGAGAAAATCGAGCGCGAGGCGGCGCCGACGACGGACGTGGATCGGCGGACCGGCATCGCCGAGGTCGAACACGCGATGACCGAGGAAAGCGCCCGGGCGCAGGCCGAACGCTGTCTTGTCTGTCACGTGGACACGATTTACGACCCGGAGCTCTGCGTGCTCTGCAACCGCTGCGCCGATGTCTGCCCCGAGAAGTGCCTCACGTTCGTGCCGATCGAACAGGTGGAGATGCCCGCGGAACAGCGCGAGGCGGCGCTCGCCCAGTACGACCATGATCCCGCCGGCGTGCTGACCGTGTTGCTTAAGGACGACGCCACGTGCATCCGTTGCGGGCTCTGTGCCGAGCGCTGCCCGACCGAGGCGATGACCATGGAGCGTTTCAATTTCGTCGAGTCGCTCAGGAGTTAAGAATGGAGAAACAACAACCCCGCAGGACCTTCTTGACGTGGCTGACCGGCAGCATCGTCGGGCTCGGCACCGCACTCGTCGGCTGGCCATTCTTGCGGTCGCTCGCGCCCAACGTGCTCTACGAACCGCCGAAACGGATGCGCGTCGGCGCCCCGGACCGCTTCCAGGAAGGCGTCACCTACCTCGACAAGGAACGACTCTACGTCTTCAAGGATGGCAACAGCTTCTATTGCATCTCGGCGGTCTGCACGCACCTCGGCTGCACCGTCAAGTACGCACCGTACAAGCGTAAGGAAGTGCAGACAGTGCGTAACCTCGAGTTCACCTCAGGCGGTGAGTTCCACTGCCCGTGCCACGGCTCCAAGTTCTACGGCGACGGAACCAATTACTTCGGGCCGGCCCCACGCCCGCTTGCGTGGCACCCGGTCGAGGTGTCGATGGCTGATGGTCAGCTGGTGGTCGATCTCGGACAACGCGTCGAACGCGACTTCCGATTGGTGGTCTAGATGGGCTTGTTTTCGAAGAAGAGCTTGTGGGAAAAGCTGGTCTGGCCCTGGGCCCCGGCCAGTGATCGCGAGGCCGGTAGTGGGATCGTCTCGAATTTCCTACTGCACGGGTTCCCCAACCGCATCTCGCTGAAGAGTTTCGCCTTCGGCTACTCGTTCTACCTCGGCACGATCTCGTTCGTGCTGTTCATGATCCTGACCGTGACCGGGATCGTGTTGATGTTCCTCTACATTCCCTCGGTTGAGCGCGCCTACTGGTCGATCAAGGACCTTGAGTTCGCCGTCAGCTTCGGCTGGCTGTTGCGACGCGTACACCGTCTCTCCGCGCATCTGATGGTTGCGGTGGTCTTCTTGCACATGTTCCGTGTGTTCCTCACCGGCGCGTACAAGGCGGGTAGCGTGGTCAAGTCGGCGCGCCCATACAACTGGGTACTCGGCGTAGTGCTGCTTGTGCTGACACTGCTGCTGAGCTTCACCGGCTATTTGCTGCCGTGGGACCAACTGGCGTTCTGGGCCATCACGGTCGGCACCAACATCGCTGCCAGTGTGCCGTTGATCGGCGAGGAGATGCGCGAGTTCCTTCTCGGCGGCACGATCATCGGCCAGCCGACGCTGATCCGGTTCTACGTGCTGCACTGCGTCTTCCTGCCGCTGATACTGTTTGGCATTACGGGATGGCACATGTGGCGCGTGCGCAAGGACGGCGGGCTTGCGATCGTCGACACGGTGCGCCGCGACGCCAGGGAAACGGAACCTGCGCAGCCGAAAAAGTCGAAGACCTACAGCATCCTCGGCATCGCCGCCGGGACGACCGTGCAAGTCTCCGATCCCACGACCCTTAACAAAGACAACTCGCTGCCGGCGACCCCGCACATGACCACGAGGCTACTGTGGGTCACGTTGCTGACCGTTGCCGTCACTCTGGCGCTGGCGCTGTTCATCCCCGCGCCGCTCGAGGGACCTGCCAACCCCGAGGTCACGCCCAATCCGGCCAAGGCGCCGTGGTACTTCCTGGGACTGCAGGAGCTCGTCGGCTACTCCGCGTTGATGGGCGGCGTGATCATCCCGGGGATCGTGGTCATGGGCCTCGCCCTGATCCCGTTCATGGACCGCGAACAGCGCAGCATCGGTACGTGGTTCACCGATCGGCCGGGCCGGCGCTGGGCCTACTTCGGGTTCCTCTACGGCGCGCTGGTCACCTGCCTGTGCGTCGCCAGCTCGATCTTGTTCCCGGTACGAAGCGTGTTCAGCGGGTTCGAGAGCCAACTGTTCTTCGACCTCGTCAACCCCGCGACGTTGCTCGTGGCGCTCTGTGCCGTGCTGTACTTCGTCGTGGCGCGGGTCACGAAGTCCACGCGCCACGCGGCGATCGCCACGTTCTGCGCGTTCATCATCGCTTTCATTCTATTGACGTACATCGGCACCGCATTGCGCGGTCCGAACTGGGAGTTCTACTGGCCCTGGCAGGCGTGGCCGGAACATCCCGGAAGAATTTAGGGCCGAGGTCACGATGATCAAGAGGGTCGGCAAACGCGAACTGATACTCGTGCTGATCGCCGGGGGTTTGACTCTAGTCGCCGGGATCGCGGCGATCTACCGGGATTCGGCACCGGACTGGAAGTACTACCAAAGCGAGTTCCGCGCGATCGTCGCCGAGGAGATCGGCGTCGAGCAGGTGGCCGAGGCCCCGCGTGGGATCCAGCAGATCTGGGTCGAGCCGCTGGAGATCGTAGATCGTTGCACGACTTGCCACCTGGGAGTCGGCTGGAAGGGGCTCGCGAACGTCGAGCAGCCGTGGGCCAGCCACCCGGCGATGGAGTTGCTGGGCACGCACCCGATCGAAACTTACGGCTGCACGGTCTGCCACGGCGGACAGGGCTGGGCGCTGACCGCCGAGGATGCCCACGGGTTCGTCGAACACTGGGAGCAGCCGCTGCTCAGCGGGATCGTTGGTGCCGACTACGCCCCGAAGAACCCCCCTCCGCTCTACGAGATCCAGTGCAACTTCTGCCACCGCTACGAACGCGAGACCGATGGCATGACCTACATCAATGACGCCAAAAAGATTGTCCGCACGAAGGGCTGCAAGGTCTGTCACGGCATCAACGGCAGCGGCGGCGGCCTCGGGCCCGATCTGACCCACGAGGGCGACAAGCATGCCGAGGGCTTCGACTTCAGCAACCTTACGACGAACCTGCAGACCGTCTTCCAGTGGCATATCAAGCACTTCCAGTCACCACCGACGGTTGTCCCCGACACGATCATGCCCGAGATGAACTTTCAGTCCCGCGAGGCGCAGGCACTGGCGATGCTGGTGATGAGCTGGCGCGACGACTCCGAGCTGCCGCGCGCCTACCTGCCGGGCGTCGAGTTGAAGGACGAGATGACGCCCGAGGAGATCGAGCGCAACCAACAGATGCGCGAGGGCGACGGCGCGTTCTTCGTCGAACACAGCTGCTTCGTGTGTCACAGCGTGAAGGCGTTCGGCATCGAATCGCCGACCAACAAGGGACCGGATCTCTCGCTCGCTCCGGAAGACGTCCGCGCTCGATTCAACAAGACGGTCGAGGAGTTCATGTTCGATCCGACCGGCACCATGAAGATCATCCTCGAGAGTCAGATCCCGTTGACCGACGAGCAGAAATGGGAAGCGATCGAGAAAATCACCAAGGCTTACGACATCGTGAAGAACCGCGCACTGGAAGAAGACATCAATTGAGTATTCAACACTGCTCGAGGAAGCATGCCGATTCGCCGCATGCTCCTCGATGGGAGGCATACCGATGAGAGCCCGAAACATATCCACACTCGTGCTGCTGGGATTAGTCCTGCTGCTCGTAATTGACCTCGCGGGCTGCGCCCCGGAACCACCCGGACGCGGCGGTCGCGGCGGTCGTAGCGGCGGCAGCAGCGGCTCCGACGTGACCGATGCCGCGCTGGCGACCTACGTACCGCCCGGCGATCTCGACGAGTACTATCTGTTCTATTCCGGCGGGCACAGCGGGCAGATCTTCGTCTCGGGCATCCCGTCGATGCGTCACATCGCGACGATCCCGGTGTTTTCGCCGTACCCCGGCACCGGCTACGGCTTCGACGACGAGAGCAAGGAGATGCTCGGCGGCTACAACTGGGGCGACTCGCACCATCCCGGCTTCTCGGAGACCAACGGTGAGTACGACGGTCGCTGGCTGTTCATCAATGACAACGCCAACGGCCGCATCGCGCGGATCGATCTGGGAGATTTCAAGACCAAACAGATCATGACGATCCCCAACATCTCGGCCAACCACGGCAGTTCGTTCGTCACGCCAAACTCGGAATACGTGACGATGTCCACACGAATGTCGGTGCCGTTCCCCGAAGGCACCTATGCCGATGTGACGGAATACGGCACCAAGTACAAGGGCATTGTCGCGGGTATCAAGATCGATCCGGACTCCGGCGAAATGAGCCTCGGTTGGGAGATCGTCGTCCCGCCCTTCAACTACGACCTCGGCGACGCGGGTAAGGGTCCCAGCGAGGGCTTCATCTTCTTCACCTGCTACAACTCGGAACGCGAGTTCATCGAGGGCGGCAAGCTCGAGGTAACCGCGTCACAGAAGGACAAGGACTTCGTCCTGGCTATCGACTGGCGCGAGGCCGAGAAAGCCATCGCCGCGGGCAAGTACGACACGGTCTCGGGCGCCAAGGTGATCGACCCGCTCAAGGCCCCCGGCGTCGCCTACTTCATGCCGTTGGCCAAATCGCCGCACGGTGTCGACGTATCGCCCGACGGACAATGGATCATCGGCTCGGGCAAACTGTCCCCGACGACGACTGTGTTCAACATCGACAAGATCAAGCAGGCGATCGCCGACAAGGACTTCGAGGAGACGATCGACGGGATCCCGGTGCTAACCTACAACTCGGTGCGTGAGGCTGAGGTACCGGTCGGTCTGGGCCCACTGCACACGCAGTTCGACGGACGCGGATACGCCTACACCTCGCTGTTCGTAGAGAGTGCAGTGGCCAAGTGGCAGCTGCCGCCCTACGACGATCCCTCCGACATGGAGCAGTACGTCGTCGACAAGATCCCGGTGGCCTACAACATCGGGCACCTCGTGACGGCCGAGGGCGATTCGATGTCGCCGGACGGCAACTACCTCGTGGCGCTGAACAAACTGTCCAAGGGCCGGCACCTCAGCGTCGGGCCGTCGATCCCCGAATCGGCGCAGCTGATCGACATCAGCGGCGACAAGATGAAGCTGCTGTATGACGCCTTCACCGAACCCGAGCCGCACTACTCGGTAGTGATCAAGGCGGACAAGATCGATGCTTACGAGGTCTACCCCAAGGAAGAGTCCGACGACCCCAACGCCATCTGGGCCGCAGAAGACGCCCGCGTCGAACGGCGCGGCAACACGGTCGAAATCTGGATGCTGGCCGTGCGGTCGTTCTTTGCGCCAGATGTTATCCGCGTCAACAAGGGCGACAAGGTGATCGTGCACATCACCAACATCGAGCAGACCCGTGACGAGCTGCATGGATTCGCGATCAACGACTACAACATCAACATCGTCATCGATCCCGGCGAGACCAAGAGTGTCACATTCACAGCGGACAAGTCGGGTGTCTACGCGTTCTACTGCACGAACTTCTGCAGCGCCCTGCATCAGGAGATGCAGGGTTACATGCTGGTCAAGTAAATCCGGTGGCTCCGGCCTGGCCCACGTCAGGGTCGGCCGGAGCGCACGAGGCGTAGATGATCGACATCTTCGGACGGACCGCGGCGAGACTCGACCGCAACCTGACCCTTACCAGCCGAGTGCTGGTATTGCTGGCCCTGCTGGTGGTGATCCCGACGTTCGTCGTCCCACTGTGGCACATGACGTTCGTGGCCCAGCAATACCCGGAGGGTCTGGAACTGTACGTCTACAGCCACGACCTGGTGGGTGGAAACAAGGGCAACGACCTGACCGAGATCAACGTCCTCAACCACTACATCGGGATGGCTGAGTTGCGGCCGAGCGACTTCAGCGAGTTGAAGTGGATTCCGCTTGTAATTGGGCTGATCGCCGTGATGACGCTGCGGGCGGCGGCGATCGGCAACGTGCGTGCGGTCGTCGACGTGATCGTCGGCTCGATGTACTTCGGCGCGTTCTCGATGTGGACGTTCTATTCGAAGATGAACTACTACGGCGCCAACCTGGACGCGCGTGCGTCGGTCCAGGTAGAGCCGTTCATGCCGCCGATCTTCGGCTACAAGCAGGTGGGCCAGTTCGATGTCTGGTCCTATCCGGCGCTGGGAAGCTACCTGTTTCTCGTTTTCGGGCTGCTGCTGGTCGGCGCCGTCTTTCTTTCTTATCGGCAACAGCGCTCGGATTCGAACGCTGCCGGAGGCAAATCATGAGAGGTTTACTGATCGTAGTGTGTATCGCGGGGCTGGCGTTCGGTTGCGGTGGCGGCGAGAGCGGCTATGCCGATGAGGCCGCGGCTCCGGAACGCGTATTGATCAAGTACGACGTACCGGAACCCATGGAGGTTCCGGAAGCCGTCGTACTCAACTCCGACGACGACTGGGAAGGCAAAGTCCACAACAAGGACATCGAAATTGTCGGCGTGCTCAACGTAATCAATCCCATCGCCGCGTTCATCACGGCGGGATTCGAGCAGTACGGCGATCGTTTCAGCGACGTCTTGCAGGAAGAGTGGGAGGACACGCAGGTCCAGTTGACCGCAGCGCTGACTCTCTACGAATCGTGCAAGGAACGCCGCGCAGCCGGTGAGTTCGACAAGCAGCTGTTCCTCGACATGGAGGAAGTCTGGCAGTTGCTGGTCAAGACCGGCGTCGCCGGCGTGCGCACCAAATCGATGGTCGACTCCGAGGTCAAACGAATCACCGCGACTTGACACCGCGATTCCGCTAGACTGCTCGCCGTGGATTTCACGGAACTTGTGCGTCGAACGTTGAGGGGCACCCTTGTGCTGTGCGCCGCCCTTTCGTTCGCGGTGGCGTCGGCAGCGATCCACCATGTCGCCCAGGGCGAGTCGATCACGGAAACGCTGCAACGGGCCGAACCCGGCGACATCGTGCGCCTGATCGGCCATGAATACCATGAAAACGTCGTCATCGACGTCCCTGTTACGCTGGTCGGCGTACGCATGCCGGTGATTCGCGGCGATTACCAGGGCAACGTCGTGCACATCCGCGCGCCGGGTACCGAGATTCGCGGCGTGCACGTCAGCGAGGCCGGCTCGCGGCTGACCAAGGACATGGCGTGCATTCTGATCGAGGCCGATGACGTGACGGTCCGCGATAGCCGGGTCTCGGAGTCGCTGCACGGCATCTACGTCAAGGGCGGCAACAACGTCCTGATCGCCGGCAACCGCATCGAGGGTCGGACCGACCTGATCGAGGCCGACCGCGGCAACGGGATCCATCTCTGGAACTCGACGGGCAACCGCATCGTGGACAACGAAATCTTCAATGCGCGAGACGGGATCTACTTTTCGTTTGCGAGCAAGACGGAGATCAACCGCAACCATGTCCACGACGTACGCTACGGACTGCACTACATGTACTCCAACGAGAACACGTTCAGCGACAATCTGTTCGAACACAACGTCGCCGGTGCGGCACTGATGTATTCGGAGGACATCCTGTTTGCGCGCAATGTCTTCGCGCGCTGCCGGGGGTACCGCGCCTACGGAATCCTGATGCAGTCGATGAGCCGCGTGACGGCAAAGTCCAACCTGATCCTGGACAACAGCCGCGGACTCTTCCTCAACAACGCCGACAGCAACGTGTTCGAGCGCAACGACATCGTGGACAACGACCTGGCCATCCAACTCAACGGCGGGTGCGACGGTAACCTCTTTGCGCGCAACAACTTCCTCGATAATCTCAGCGAGTTGCTGCTGGACGTCAGCGACCGCGAGACGCGATGGGCCGACGACGATGCGGGCAATCACTGGAGCCGCTACCGGGGCTACGACCTCGACGGCGACGGCGTCGGCGATGTCCCGTTCGGCGTGCAGAACGTGTTTCAGGTACTGGAGTCGAAGGTCCCGGAGGTCCGCTTCTACCTGTTGAGCCCGGCGTCCGAGATGCTTCGCGCGGCCGAACGCGCGCTGCCGATCCTGCGACTGGGTGACGTCGAGGATCCCAGGCCGCTGATGCGTGCGGCCGACAACAGCGAGGTGCCCTGGGAACTCGCCGGGCATTTCGCCGGCACGCCAAGTCCGGGATGGGCCGCGGCCTACGTCCTCGGCGCCGTGGGGCCGCTCGGGTTGCTGGTATTCTTCAGCCGTCCGCGACAGCGGCGGCCGGGCACCCGATGATTCACTTCGAGCGCTTCGAAAAACGCTACGGAAAGTTCCTTGCCGTCCAACCGCTCGACCTGCATGTTCGACGCGGTGAGACGCTGGCGCTGTTGGGTCCCAACGGAAGTGGCAAGACTACGATCCTGCGATCGATCGTCGGCCTGCACCGCCCAAGCGCGGGACGCATCCTAATCGACGGTCTCGACGTTGTACGTGATCCCGACGGTGTCAAACAGCGCTTGTCATACGCGCCGCAACGGGTGACGCTGCCCGACATGTTGACCGCACGCGAGATCGCGTCGATGTTCGGGCGGCTGCGGGACGTGCCGGAGACGCGGATCGACGAGGTACTGGAGCTGTTCGGCCTCAGCGACGAAGCGGATCGGCGAACCCGCGAGTTCTCCGGCGGCATGCTACAGCGCCTCGGCCTCGCGATCGCGCTGTTGAAGGACGTGCCGTTGCTCGTACTCGACGAACCGACGGTCAACCTCGACCTGATCGGGGTCGACCGCCTGCACCGGATGATCGACGAGGCGCGATCGAGGGGCACGACGGTGGTGTTCTCGTCGCACCTGGTGCAAAGCGCGATGCAACTGGCCGACCGTGTGGCGGTGTTGGTGGACGGCCGCTGCGTCCAGCTCGAGGAGGCACCGGTGTTTCGCGCGGCGGTGGCCCAACAGACGCTGGTGCGCGTGGTGCTCGACCACGCGTCGGACGCGATGGTCGAGGCTAGCCGCATCGCCGGTGCGGATTCTGCCCAGCGAAACGGTACGCAACTGTCGTTCACCGCCTCGCCGGAACGCCGACTGGAGATCATCCGCGCGATCGAGGCCGCGGGTGCGGTCGTCGCCGAGATCCACACCGAGGTGCCCGACTGGGAGGCGTTGATCCGCCGTCACTTCGCGACCGACGAAGAGACGTCAACGTGATCCGGGCGTGGTGTCCGGTGGCGCTGATCGTCGTCGCCCTGGCGGGCTGCTCGGGCGAGGTGAAGCCCGGGGTCACCGCCGGCATGGACGCCTGCCGCGAGTGCGCGATGGTCATCGACCGGCCGGAGCAGGCCTGCGGTTTTGTCGAGGGCGGGCAATTCGTGACATTCGACTCGCCCGTGTGTCTGCTGCGGCACTACGAGGCCCGGCCTGGCGCGCAGCGGCCTCCCGTCGGCGCGATCTACTTCGCCGACCATGGGGATGGCGCGATGCATCCGGCGGCGGAGGTGACGTTCTTGATGACCGAGCACCTGCCGACGGTGATGGAGGCCGGGGTCGTCGCCTTTGCCCGGCGAGAGGATGCCGAGGCGGCGCTGGGCCACGACGACGAACGGCTGACCGACTGGGACGGCTACCGGCTGGCGCGCGGCACTCCGGACCGCGTAATCGAGGTGCGCTTCGGGCCCACAGGCCTGGTCCCCGAGAGCGTCGAGGCCTCCAAGGACGAGTTGTTGTTGTGGAACGCGGCCGCCGGCGACGACCTGGAGCGCGACCTGGTCGTGTCGATCCGGGGCTACCCCGAGGTCGGTGAGATAGCGATCCCGGCCTCCGGCGAAGTGGTCACGTTCCGCATGCGAGCCGTGCGCCCGGGTGCCGGCTTTCCGCTGATGGAATCCGGTTCCGGCGAGGCGCTGGGGATGTTGCGGGTGCTCGGCTCGCATACCGCCGACGAGGAGGCGCGATGAGGTCTGCGGTGTGGCTGATCTGCCGGCAGGAGTTCACGCTGAACCGCCGGAATCGCTGGGTCCTGTCGTTCGCGCTACTGTTCGCGGTGTTGACGCTGGTGCTGGCGTATTTCGGTATGGTCACGTCGGGCTACGCCGGGTTCCAGGACTTCACGCGCACGGCCGCGAGCATCGTCAACCTCGGCGGTTTCCTGATCCCACTGTTCGCGATGCTGCTGGGGGTGTTCAGCTTTATCACCAACCATGGCTACTTCGAGATCCTCATCACGCAGCCGGTGCCGCGCTGGAAGGTTCTGCTCGGCCGATACCTCGGCTTGCTGCTGACGATCGTCGGCGCCTCGCTACTCGGCTTCGGCTTGCCCGGCGCGGTGATCGCCCTGGCGATCGGCGTCGCAGGGGCGCAGAGCTACCTGGCGGTCGTGGCCTACTCGATCTTGCTGGCGATGGTGTTCACCGGCCTTTCGGTGTTGATCTCCCTGATCGCGCAGCGACGGCAGATCGCCCTGGGCCTCGCGCTCGGCACGTGGGTCTTCTTTGAACTGGTCTACGGCATGCTGATGCTGGGAACGACACTGTACCTGTCGCCGGCGGTGCTCAAGACCGTGTTGCCGCTGGGCTTGATGGGCAATCCGGTGGACATCGTGCGCGTGCTCTCGCTGCTGCAGGTCGGCGGCGACCACCTCTACGGCCCGGCGGGGGCGACCCTGATGAAGCTGACCGGGTCGAGCGTGGCGACCACGGGAATCGGCCTGCTCGGGCTGCTGGTCTGGGTCGTCGTTCCGCTGGTCCTTTCGATGCGGATCCTCTCGCGCCAGAACCTCTGACCGTATCCAGTGCGCCGTCTCCCGGCAAGCGAGATTGAGGACAATTTCGGTCCTCGTTAGCGCTGGATCGGCCATGCCAACGATGATCCCATGCTCTTGCGCCGATCTTCGATCGTGCGCTGAACATAACTGTGCGTGACCGACGCGCTAGATCGGAGGACCGACTCTATGCATACGAAGAAAGTCTGGATCGGACTGTGTGTCGTCTTGGTAATCGCCCTGACCGGTGTACCCAACGCGATGGCGGAGGACGACAACTGGCTCCTGCGAACGCGACTTCTGTTCATCGCCCCTAACGACGATGCCGACGGAGTGCTCGAGAGCGTGAGCACCGAAGTCGACGCCGACGTGACGATCGAGGTCGACGCTAGCTACTTCTTCACCCCCAACTGGTCGGTCGAGGCCATCCTGGCGACGGCCGCGCAGGAGGTCACGGCTGATCTCGGCGGCGGCCGTGTCAGCCTTGGCAGCGTGTACCACGCCCCGGCCACGGTGCTCGGCCAGTATCATTTCAACACCGACGGCAAGTACAGCCCGTACGTCGGTGCGGGCCTGAACTACACGATCTTCTACTCCGAGTCGGGCACGCTGGCGGATCTCGATCTGGACTCCGGCAGCTTCGGTCTGGCGGCCCAGGCCGGCATCGACTGCACGATCGGCGAGGGGAAGGTCTTCAACTTCGATGTGAAGTACATCAACATCGAGGCCGATGTCAGCGACCCCGACACTGTGCTGGTCGGCGGGAGCCTCGGCATGGTCGAGGTCAATCCGCTGGTCGTCGGTGTCGGCTTCGGTTTCCGTTTCTAGTCAAATTCGGAAGGACGTCGACCAGCCCCAGGACACGAGGGCGAATCGAAAAAACCACGAGGAGGCCCTGATCAGGTTCGAGACGGCGCGGGACGCCGAATAAGGTAGGCCCGAAGCGCTTTTTGCAGTAAGAAACCACCTGAGTGGGATTGCCACTCACGTCGGGAACTTACGGAGGCAGGCGTGAACGGGAACATCCGTCGGGTTCGGGTCGCGGTGTGGGTGGTTTTCTCGCTTCTGGCGTGCGGCCTGTTCGCGGCTGAGCCCACTCCCCGGTTGACGGTCGAACAGACTGAAAAGGGCAGCCTCCTGTCCGTCGAAGGCGAAACGCCGTTTCACACCACGGCGGCGAGGATTGTCGAACCTCGATTCATCCGCCTCCCTGCCACCGGCACCCGTCTGGCGTTGTGGAACGAAGAGCGCGGTGGTGTCTCGCGGCCGTTCTACGCCATCGGCACTGACGGCGGTCCGCTGAGCCACGCCAAACAGACCTCCTACTCGCTGAAGATGTTGCATCGCCGTTTCGACCCGCTGTTGCAGGCGCCCTCCGTCGAGCCTCGACTCGCCGCATCGCCGAACTCGAATCTCTACATCGTTCAGTTCGTGACCCAACCGCTCGAAGAGTTTCGCGCCGAGATCCGCTCGTTGGGCGGCACGATCAACGGTTTCCTCGCAAACCACTCTCACATCATTAAAATGAGTCCCGGGGTTCGGGACGAAGTCGAAGCGCTGTCGTATGTCCGCTGGGTTGGCCCGTACCATCCCGCCGATCGGTTGGAGCGGTTCCTGCTTGACCGCGTGGAAAAGGCCGACGCGTTCTATCCCCTGCTTCGCTACAACATCCTCGTGTTCGACGGTGGCAAGCACGCCGTCGCCCAACGGATCGCCGCGATGGGCGCGACGGTCGATCGCCCGAACGCGGGCAAGCATCTTGTCGAGGCCACGCTGACCCCCGAACAACTGTTCGAGGTCGCCGGCTGGGACGAGGTCCAGTTCGTCGATCGCTGGAGTCCGATGGAACGGGACATGGACGTCGTACGTGAGATGGGTGGCGCCAACTACATCGAGACCGTCGACGGCTACACCGGCCAGGGTGTACGTGGTGAGAGCTTCGACGACGGGTTCAACCCGAACCACCCCGATTGGGCGTCACGGCCGGCACTGCTCCATGGAGGTGCAACGGTCTCCGGCAATCACGGCACCGCCACGGTCGGCGTTCTGTTCGGCGACGGCAGCGGCGATCCGCTGGCCCGCGGACTGATGCCCGACGGCCAGCCGATCATCACCCAGTATTCGAATGTCGGTATCAGCGGCGGGACACGCTACGCGCACACGGGCGAGTTGTTGCAGTCGCCCTACTTCGCCGTGTTCCAGACCTCGAGCGTCGGCGACGCGCGCACATTCAACTACACGTCGACTTCCGCCGAACACGACACGATTCTTTTCGACTGGGATCTGCTGCACTGCCAGTCGCAGAGCAACGCGGGGAACCAGGACTCGCGACCTCAGGCCTGGGCCAAGAATGTGGTCTCCGGAGGCGCCGTCCAGCACTTCAATACGCTGACTCGCGACGACGACTGCTGGTCCTGCGGTTCGGGGAGCATCGGACCCGCCCAGGACGGCCGCATCAAGCCCGATCTCAGTTTCTTCTACGACAGCACCTACACGACCTATTCATCCGGGACCGGCTATGGGCAGTTCGGCGGCACCAGCGGTGCAACACCGACGATCTGTGGGCACTTCGGACTCTTCTTCCAGATGTGGGCCGACGGGATCTTCGGCAACGACGTCGACCCCCAGGGAACGGTGTTCGACAACCGTCCGCACATGACGACCGCGAAGGCCTTCTTGATCAACACGGCCGACCAGTATTCGTTTGTCGGGCAGACGCACGACCTCACTCGCGTGCATCAGGGCTGGGGTACGCCTAGCGTCAAGAACCTCTACGACATGCGTGACGACATCTCGTTCATCGACGAGACGGAGATTCTGGGCAACCTCGAGAGCATTGAGTATGTCGCCATCGTCGATCCCGGATCGCCCGCGATGCGCCTAACCATGACCTACGCCGACCCTGCCGGGAACCCGGCCTCGTCGGTCCACCGTGTCAACGACGTGACACTCAAGGTAACGTCACCATCGTTTGTGACCTACTGGGGCAACAACGGCTTGCTCGATGGCAATTGGTCCGTGCCCGGTGGCACCGCGAACACGATCGACACCGTCGAGAACGTGTTTATCGAGAACCCCGAAGCCGGCGTCTGGACCGTCGAGGTGTCCGCCGACGAGGTCGTCGAGGACGGCCACGTCGAGACACCGGAGATCGACGCCGACTTCGCACTCGTCGTCAGCGGAGCGTTTCTCAAAACCTGCACGTCCGATGGCGCCATCAATCTCGACGGCGTCGCGTTCGCCTGTACCGATCAGACCAAGATCCGCGTCATCGACTGCGATCTGAATCTCGATGACGCTATCGTCGAGACCCTCACGGTCACGATCGTCTCCGGCTCCGAACCGACCGGCGAAGACGTTCTGCTCACGGAGACCGGGCCGGAAACCGCGCGATTCGAGGCGACCCTTCCGATCGATACCGCCGACGCCCCGGGAACTCTACTCGTCTCCGCCGGCGACCTCGTCAGTGTCGACTATCTCGACGCCGACGACGGCATGGGTGGAACAAACATCGCGAAGACCGACCAGGCGATCGTCGATTGCACGGCGCCGATCATCAGCAACATCGTGACGGCGGACGTCCAGCCACGTAGCGCGACGATCACGTTCGATACGGATCAACCAGCCCTCGGCACCATCCG
>Ga0224508_10001121_pt1 | contig 24421 bp, 17 predicted proteins | sample SF_Jan12_sed_USG_4_FD_170157 | JGI IMG/M metagenome (GOLD analysis project Ga0224508, IMG submission 170157) | Sediment microbial communities from San Francisco Bay, California, United States - SF_Jan12_sed_USGS_21 | ecosystem: Environmental > Aquatic > Marine > Sediment | place: USA... | reverse complement strand
CCGGGATTCGGGCGGTACATCGCCGGACGAGCTCAGGATTGGGCGCCCCCCACCCCGAAAGCCCACCAGGGGATCTCGCTGCAGGTTCGTTAACCGCCGTCTTCCCCTACGGAGTAGGAGCTGGTGACCCGGCGGTGACTGGCCCCCCTCGTATGGTGCTCGATGTGCTCCGGCGGGGCAACGCTCACTGTCGCCCCCGCATCGCGGCAGTGACTGAAAGCGAACACTGGTAGCTGGTAGCTGGTAGCTGCTACCTGGCGCAACTAACCTCGCTCCTCTATGTCAAAGCAAGTGGTCTTCTCAGGAATCCAGCCGACCGGTGACATCCACATCGGTAACTACCTCGGTGCCCTGCGCAATTGGGTGCGGCTGCAGGATGAGTACGACACCATCTACTGCGTGGTCGACTTGCATGCGCTCACCGTTGCCCAGGACCCGGCTGAGTTCGAGACCGCCCGGCTCGAAGCGGCCAAGATGGTGATCGCCGCCGGCGTTGATCCCACCACATCGCTGTTCTATTACCAGAGCCAGGTGCCCCAGCACACCGAGTTGTCGTGGATCCTCGGCACCCTCACCCAGCTCGGCTCGTTGAACCGGATGACTCAGTTCAAAGACAAATCCGACCAGGGGGCAGCCAACCTCGGCCTGTATTCCTACCCGGTGTTGATGGCCGCCGACATACTCATTCACCACGCCCACAAGGTGCCGGTGGGCGACGACCAGGTCCAGCATCTCGAGTTGACTCGGGACTTGGCCGAGCGGTTCAACCGGCGGTTCGGTGATGAGTTCCCTGTCCCCGAGGGCATCATCCCCGAACATGGCGCCCGCATCATGTCGCTTCAGGATCCGACCTCCAAGATGTCGAAGTCCGACCCCAACCAGGGGAGCCGGATCCTGCTGCTGGACGACCCCGACGTGGTGCGCAAGAAGGTCGGCCGGGCGGTTACCGACTCGGGTACCGGCATCGAGTACAACTGGGAATCGAAGCCGGGCATTAGCAACCTGCTGGAGATCCTGTCGCTGTTCTCTGAGACCCCGGTGGAGAAACTGGTCGACGCGCACGCCGACAAGCAGTACGGCGAGTTCAAGCAACTGGTGGCAGAAGCCGTCGTCGACGGCCTGGCCCCCATCCGCTCGGCCTACGCCTCGCTCGAGGACGAAGACGTCTCGCGGCTGATGCACAAGGGTGCGTTGGACGCTCGCTCCAGCGCGGAGAAGTTCCAGGTGAGCGTGAGGCAGAAGGTCGGGCTTACGGGGCATTAGGCGGCGCTCGCAGCCAACCGCCGACCGAGACACCGGCTACCGGCGTCCGGCGTTCGCTTTGCTCGCTTTTCGGTTTCCGGCGTTCGCTTTGCTCGCTTTTCGGTTTCCGGCGTTCGCTTTGCTCGCTTTTCGGTTTCCGGCGTTCGCTGTGCTCGCTTTTCGGTTTCCGGCGTTCGCTGTGCTCGCTTTTCGGTTTCGGCGTTCGCTGTGCTCGCTTTTCGGTTTCCGGCGTTCGCTTTGCTCGCCTTTCGGTTTCCGGCGCTCGCTTTGCTCGCTTTCCGGCCTTGCGTCAATAGGTCGTGTGGGGAACGCTTCGGATGCCGGATGCCGGATGCCGGATGCCGGATGCCGGATGCCGGATGCCGGATGCCGGATGCCGGATGCCGGATGCCGGATGCCGGATGTCGGCCGGCTAACGCCAGCAACGGCGCTGGTACCCTCCCCCCATGGAAATCGAAATCGGCATTGGTAAGTCGGGCCGTCAGGCCTATGGGTTCGACGACATCGCCATCGTTCCTTCCCGGCGCACTCGGGACCCCGAAGACGTCGACTTGAGCTGGGAGATCGACGCCTACCGGTTTGACCTCCCGCTCATGGCCTCGGCCATGGACTCGGCAGTCAGTCCGGAGACCGCGGTTGAGATCGGCCGCCTGGGCGGACTGGCGGTGCTCAACCTCGAGGGCTTGTGGACTCGCTACGAGGATCCAACCGCCCACCTCGCTGAGATAGCCGACCTCCCGGCCGAGAAGGCAACTCGCCGCATGCAGGAGATCTACCAAGAGCCGATCAAGCCGGAGCTGATCAGTGCCCGTATCACCGAAATGCGCCAGGCGGGCATCACGACGGCTGCCAGCCTGACTCCGCAGCGGGTAGAGCAGTACGCCTCTCTGACCGTTGAGGCCGGGCTGAACATGCTCGTCATCCAGGGCACGGTGGTCTCGGCCGAACACGTATCCAGCCAGTCCGAGCCGCTCAACCTGAAGGAGTTCATTCGTAACTTCGAGCTCCCGGTCATCGTGGGGGGCGTGGCCTCGTACTCGACCACCCTTCATCTCATGCGCACCGGGGCGGTCGGCGTATTGGTCGGTGTCGGCCCCGGCGCCGCCTGCACCACCCGGGGAGTGCTCGGGATCGGGGTTCCCCAGGCCACCGCCATTGCCGATGCGGCCGGCGCACGCATGAGCTACCTGGATGAGACGGGTCGCTACGTGCACGTCATCGCCGACGGAGGGATGCGCCGGGGCGGCGATATCGCTAAGGCCATTGCCTGCGGGGCGGATGCGGTGATGATCGGCTCTCCGCTGGCGTCGGCCAACGAATCTCCCGGGAGGGGCGTCCACTGGGGGATGGCGACGTTCCATCCAACGCTACCCCGTGGCGCTCGGGTGGAGGTAGGCAAGCTGGGAAGCCTCGAGGAGATTCTGAAGGGGCCGGCCTACGAGAACGACGGCCGACGCAACCTGTTCGGTGGCCTGCGGGTGTCGATGGCCACCACTGGATACGAGACCATCAAGGATTTCCAGAAGGCTGAAGTGATGATTGCGCCCGCGCTCCAGACAGAGGGCAAGGCGTTACAGAAAGCCCAGCACGTAGGCATGGGCTAATGACGAGTGAGCTGGATGAGCGTTTTGACCGGGTCCTGGTGGTGGACTTCGGTGCCCAATACGCCCAGCTGATCGCCCGCCGCGTCCGCGAGGCCCACGTCTTCTCCGAGATCGTCCCCCGTGACATCACCGTGGCCGAAGCGGCCGCCAAGAATCCGCAGGCGATCATCTTGTCGGGCGGCCCTGCCTCGGTGTATGCCGACGACGCCTACAGCATCGATCCCGGGTTCTTCGAGATGGGCGTTCCCCTGCTGGGGATTTGCTACGGCCATCAACTACTGGCACATGGGCTGGGCGGGGTGGTCGATCGCCGCGAGTCGGGTGAGTACGGCAAGGCCGAGCTCGTCGCCGGCAACGATCCGTCGGTGCTTTTTGATGGGTTGCCTGAGGAGCAGTCGGTGTGGATGAGCCACGGGGATGCGGTCTCCAAGGCTCCACCCGGTTTCACAGTCACCGCCAGCACTCCCGGCTCTCCGGTAGCGGCTATGGAGGACCAGGCTCGAAGCCTGTTCGGTGTCCAGTTCCATCCCGAAGTTGCGCACACGCCCCGCGGTCAGGACCTCCTCAAGCAATTCTTGTATGAGGCGGCCGGTGCTCGCCCCGCCTGGACCCATGTATCGATCATCGAGCGCGCCGTCGAGCGGATCCGAGATCAGGTAGGGGACCGGCAGGTGATCTGTGGACTGTCGGGCGGCGTTGACTCGGCCGTTGCCGCCGCCCTCGTCCACAAGGCCATCGGCGACCAGCTCACGTGCGTGTTTATCGATCACGGGCTGCTCCGCTTCGAGGAGGCCGAGCAGGTGGTCGAAACGTTCGGCAGATCGTTTCACGTCAATCTCATCCACGTTGACGCCTCGGACCGCTTCATTGCCGCCCTCGCCGGTGAAGCCGACCCCGAACGAAAAAGGAAAATCATCGGCGAGACGTTCATTCGGGTTTTTGAGGAGGTGGCAGCTGATCTCCAGGATGTGGATTTCCTCGTTCAGGGCACCCTCTATCCCGACATCATCGAATCGGGCACCAAGGATGCGGCCAAGATCAAGAGCCATCACAACGTTGGCGGTTTACCCGACGACATGCATTTCGAGTTGGTCGAGCCATTGCGTGATCTGTTCAAGGACGAGGTCCGGGCGGTAGGCGAGGAGCTAGGGTTGCCCGACGAGATCGTGTGGCGCCAGCCGTTTCCGGGCCCGGGTCTGGCCATTCGGATCATCGGTGATGTCACCGCCGAGCGCCTTGAGATACTGCGGGCGGCCGACCGGATCATCGCCGAGGAGATTCGCCGGGCCGGGCTCTACCGGGAGCTATGGCAATCGTTCGGGGTTCTGGCCGGGATCAAGACCGTTGGGGTGCAGGGAGACGAGCGCACGTATGCCCATCCCCTTATTCTCCGGGCAGTAACGTCGGATGATGCCATGACCGCCGATTGGGCGCGGCTTCCGTATGAGGTGCTCGAGCGGATCTCGTCCCGGGTGATCAACGAGGTGGATGGCATCAATCGGGTCACCTACGATATCTCCTCCAAGCCCCCGGCCACCATCGAGTGGGAGTAACTCCCAGCCGACGCCCGGGGTCCGATTAGCCGCCGGCGGTTTCCCTCTCAAGAACAGCCGATTTCACGTCGATACGCCTTTCTAGTTACTAGATCGGCGCGTATTCGTGGATTTCAATCAAGACGACGAACTGCAGGCGATCTTCCGCACCGAGATGGAAGAGCGTGCGCCGCGCCTGATCCAGGGTGCGCAAGCCATGGTGGACGGCACGCTGACTGCGGCCCTAACCGAGACCACCGCCCGGGAAGCACATACGATCAAGGGAACCGCCAAAGTCATGGGGTTCGAACTGATTGGCGATGTCGGCTCCAAGCTCGAATCCGATTGGAAAGCTGTGCAGTCCCACTCGCTAGAAGCTACCGCCGCACTTGGTCGGCGGCTGCTGGCCGTCAGCCACCTGCTGCTTCCCGCCATCGACGCCGATCCAGTCGCCGGCACCCCTGAGCTGTCCGAGGCGCTTCGCACCCTCATCTCCGGCGACGAGCCGCCGTCGGTGGAGGCCAAACCAGCTGCCGACCCGGTGGACCTTCCGAGCAATGAGCCACCGGCCGTCGCCGCGGTTCCGCCTCTGTCCGATGTGGAGCAGCCAGCCGTTCAAGAGCCGGTGGAGCCACCGGAGCCCATCGCCGAGGGTGGCCCATCCCTGATTGTGATCGACGGCACCAAGGGCAACCATCCGCCCGTCAATCCCAACGCCGGCAATCTGGGCGGCCTTCTCAGCACGACTGAGATGTTCTCCTCGGGGGAGCGCACGGGAGTCGACACCGCCAAGCTCTATCGTCTCATCAATCGCGTGGCCGAGTTGCGCCTGGATGCCGAGGCTCTGAAAAGCACTGTCGAATCTTTGCGGATGGCTGCGACCTCGAGCCCTCGCGAGGTCGCCTCTCTGGCATCCCGCTGGGAGATTGCCGTTGACGATATCCGAGGAGCAGTCTCGGAAATCCAGCAACAGTCCATCACCCTGGTAGCCGTGCCCCTTTCGACCGTCACCGGCACGGTCCCCGGGCTCGTTCGCTTCCTAGCCAAGAAGACCGGCCGGGAAGTCCGTCTTGAGATCGTCGACGACGATATCGAAGTCGACCTGCAGATCCTCGAGTCGCTGGCCGACGCTTTCCGCAACCTGATCGTCAACTCGATAGAACACGGGATCGAGAATCCCGAGGAACGAAAGGCCGCCGGCAAGCCCGCCACTGGCACGCTGGCCGTCCGTGCCACCATCGAGGACGGCCGTCTCAACCTGTCGGTGCAGGATGATGGCCGGGGAATCGACTGGCCTGCCTTGCGGCAGGCTGCGACCGCATCCGGACTGATCGAGGCCGGAGTCGAACCAACCGAAGATGAGCTTCGGCTGCTCCTGTTTGAGTCGGGGATCAGCACTTCACCGCTTCACAGTGAACTGAGCGGGTCCGGCCAGGGCTTCAACAACGTCGCCAAGCTCGTGCGTGATATGCGTGGCTCGGTGCGGTTGGAGACCGAGCCGGGGACCGGGACAACCGTAACCATCACGGTTCCGGCCTTTCAGAGCCTGCAGCGGGCAGTCATCATCGAAGCCGGTGGACGGCGCTGGGGATTGGCTGAGCCGGCAGTGCTCGACCGATTCTCGATTCTCGACGCCGACCAGATCACCGTGGCCGGGAGCAACGAGTTGGTATGGGGCGACGGCATGCTCCCGATTACATCTTTTTCGGCAGCGGCCGGCCTGCCAGAGCTCGAAGCCGATCGTGACATCGTGGTGCTCGCCACCCAGGGCGGCCCGGTGGCTTTGTCCGTTACGTCCGTTCTTGGTGTTCGGGAAGTGGCCACCAAGGCGCTGGGGCCGCTCGTGTCCGGCGCCGACATGATCACCGGGGCCGCCATGCTGGGCGGCGGCGATCTGGCCCTCATGCTCGATGCCAATGCCCTTGGTGACTCCAGCCGCACATCCCGGGCGGCCCCACCGCCGGCTCAGCTTCCGCTGGTGCTGGTGGTGGACGACTCGCCGGGGGTGCGTCAGATCGTGGCCGGCGCGCTGGCAGCCGGCGGGTTCAATACGGTGCTGGCCGAGTCGGCGGAGGAGGCGAATGACATCGTCATGGCCGGCGATATCGATGCCATCGTCGTGGATTATTCAATGCCGGGGTCAGACGGTATTTCGCTGGTGGAAGGGGTTCGCTCCCGTTCAGCCATGCTTCCGATTGTCATGATGTCGGCCGTAGCCGACCGCGCCGATCAGGAAAGGGCCAAAACAGCGGGCGTAAACGCCTATTTCGACAAGTCAGACTTTCGTGAAGGGGCCCTGGTTTCAACGCTTCATTCGTTGCTGGAAGGTGCCGATAAGGACCGTGAGGCAAAGGCACAATGAAAGTACTAATCGCAGACGACAGTCCGGTCCTGGTGACCGCCCTTCGCAAGTTGCTCGAGCAGAGCGGCTACGAAGTTGTGCCCGCCTCAGATGGCCTGGAAGCCGTTCAGAAGTTCTATCAGGAGAACCCCGACCTGGTTTTGCTTGACATTCAAATGCCCAAACTGCATGGCTACGTTGTCTGTCGTCTGATCAAAGAGGACCCTGCCTCCCGCCATATTCCCGTGCTTATCCTCACCGGCCGTGATTCGGCCGAGGACCGTTACTGGGGCAACCGGTCCGGCGCTGATGGGTACCTCACCAAAGAGTCGATGGGCGATGAGCTCCTCGACGCCATCCAATCCGCTCTTGCCAGCCGGGCGCTCTCCGACATGGGCCGAATCGAGCCTTTGCCCCAGTCCCTCAACGAGAGCGACGTGCTCAGCAGGGTGTGCGAGGTGCTCGACCGCAAGCTATTCGAAGCAACCATTGTCAACGACATCGTTGGGGTTGGCGTGCGGGCGATGGACCTGGAAGCCACCGTTGGTGAGTCCCTCAACATCGTCAGCCGGATCCTCGACTTCGATGCCGCCGCCATTGTGCTGCCCAATGAGCGCCGCATCCTCGCTCGGTTTGGTAAGCCCGTTTCAGCCGGTGACCTGGAAGAGTTCCGGTCGCTCAGCGCCCTCCGCTGCCGTCAGTTCACTACCGCCGACGTCACGGTCGAAGACCTGATTATCACCGAGGTCAAAGGCGGAGTCGACGCTCTCGGCGATGATCGCGACCAGGCCGACGTTGGGTGGCCGTCTTTCTCGGTAGCCCCCTTGTGGTCCCGGGGCGAGGTCGTTGGGGTCCTTGTTCTCGGATCGCAACGTGAAGAGGTGTTTGGCGAATCGACCGAGCGCACCTTGCGCACTATCGAGCCGCATGTCGCCAGCGTGGTCGATTCGGCCCGCCATTACCAGAAGCTGCTCGAGCAAGAAGCCCGCAGCTCGCTGTCCAGCCTCTTCGACGAGTAGGCGGCTGGCATCCCGCCAGCCGAGCCAGCTACCGCGCCGAGGCTTTGCCTCGGGGCTTCCGGCTTCCGGCTTCTGGTTTTCCGTGCTTGGTTGCGAGGCTCCGCAGGTGTGGTCGATGGTGATCGCCCCTCCGTGGTCTCAATCCCATTCACAGATAACTGGCGACTGGTAGCTGGCAGCTGTTTGGCTGGTAGCTGGCATCTGCTCATAATCACACCCGTGGAATTCTCTGACACGGCAGGCGAATATACTCGCTCTCATGTCCTCCGAATACCCCCTGTTTGCCGACCTCAATCCCGCCCAGCGGGAAGCGGTGGCCGCCACCGATGGCCCGGTTCTGGTGGTGGCAGGCGCAGGTTCCGGCAAGACCCGGGTGCTTACCTACCGAATTGCCCACCTGGTGGACGATCTGGAGGTCTCGCCCTACCAGATCCTGGCGATCACCTTCACCAATAAGGCGGCGTCGGAGATGAAAGAGCGGGTGGGCCATCTGGTTGGCCCGGTCGTCGATTCCATGTGGGTGTCGACTTTCCACTCTGCCTGTGTCCGCATCCTGCGTCGCGAGGCGACCCGGTTCGGCTACAACTCCTCGTTTTCCATCTACGACTCGGCCGACTCGCTTCGTCTCATCACCTACTGCTTGCGCGATCTCGACCTCGATACCAAGCGGTTCCCACCGCGGAGCATCCGGGCGGCCATCAGCAATGCCAAGAACGAGCTGGTTGACCATGAGACGTTCGCCGCCCAGGGAAGTGGCTACTTTCACGAGCAGGTGAGCGAGGTGTACCGGCTGTATCAGCAGCGGCTGATGGAGGCCTCGGCCATGGACTTCGACGACCTGCTCAAGGTGACCGTCGAATTGCTCGGTGCCTTTCCTGAGGTGCTCAGCCACTATCAGGACCGCTTCCGCTACATCCTCATCGACGAGTACCAAGACACCAACCATGCCCAGTACATGCTGGTCAAGATGCTGGCCGAGAAGCATGGCAACTTGTGCGTAGTCGGCGACTCGGACCAGAGCATCTACGCCTTCCGCGGCGCCAACATCCGCAACATCATCGAGTTCGAGCGTGACTATCCCGACGCTCGGATCGTGCTGTTGGAACAGAACTACCGGTCGACTCAGAACATTCTCGACGCCGCCAATGCGGTCATCTCCAACAACCCGGCCCGCCAGCCCAAGCAGCTGTGGACCGACGAGGGTGGCGGCGACAAGATCCGCCGGTATGAAGCCCAGGACGAGCGAGACGAAGCCGCCTACGTATCCGAGAAGATCGGCGAGCTGGAGCAGGAGGGGCTGGCTGCCCGCGACATGGCCATCTTCTATCGCACCAACGCCCAGAGCCGGGTGCTCGAGGAGGTGTTCGCCCGCTACGGCATTCCCTATCAGGTGGTCGGCGGAACCAAGTTCTATGAGCGGCGCGAGGTGAAAGACGGGTTCGGGTACCTCCAGGTGCTCATAAACCCCGACGATCAGGTGGCGCTCAAGCGGATCATCAACTCGCCCAAGCGCCAGATCGGTGACACCTCGGTCGGTCACATCGACCGCTTCGCGCAGGCAGAGGGAATCACCTTCTACGACGCGCTCCTCAAAGTCCACGACATCGCCGGGGTCTCCAGCCGGGCCGCCAGGTCGGTGACCGACTTCCTCGGCTTGCTCGACTTCCTGCGCGAGAAGGCGGAGGGCGGTCCGCGGGCGGCCGTGGAGGCGGTGCTGTCCGAGAGCGGGCTGGTGCAGGCGTTTGAGGCTGAGCGGACGGTGGAGGCGCTCGGCCGGGTCGAGAACATGAAGGAAATGCTGACGATCGCCGAGGAGTTTGAAGAGAGCGGTCCCGGCCGGGAAAGCGCCGACGGCACGCCGTGGGTGGAGCTGGATGGCATGGCCCGGCTCCAACTGTTCCTGGAGACGGTGAGTCTTGTCAACGAGACCGATGTGCTGGACGACACCGGGCATTCGGGGGCGGTGACGCTGATGACCTTGCACAACGCCAAGGGCCTCGAGTTCCCGGTCATCTTCATGGTGGGGCTGGAGGACGGCGTCTTCCCCCATATGCGGTCGCTGGGGGAGCCGGCCGAGATGGAGGAGGAGCGGCGGCTGTTCTACGTCGGGGTCACCCGGGCCGAGCAGCGGTTGTTCCTGATAAACGCCGTCCAGCGGGCGCTGTGGGGTGCCCCCAACTTCAACGGGCCAAGCCGTTTCCTTAGAGAGATCCCCGACGGGCTGTTGGAGGAGGAGTCACGGGTCAATCGCGACCGGCGGGAGTCGATGACCCCCCGCCCCGACCCCATCTCCGACGTCTCCGCCGGCGAAATGGTCATTCACGATCACTGGGGTCGGGGCACCGTGATTTCGGTGGCGGGCGAGGGCGACAAGGCCGAAGCCGTGGTTGAGTTCGACGGTGGAGGCCAGAAGACTCTGCTCTTGGCCTGGGCCCCCTTGCACAAGACCTGAGCGTGACAGGTCCCACGTCTCCACCCGAGCCGTTCGCGTAGCCAACGTGACAATCCCGAGCCTCTTTCAGCTGTTGGTGGCCAGTCGGATACCATTCGTTCAGGACTCCAGTCCGATCGCGCACAGTCCGAGCGGGATTCACCAGGGAACTCATGACCGAATCCGCTCCACATAGTGATTCCGACGACACGCGGAGTTTCGGATCCTCCGGCGCTCCACGGCTCGCCTTTCTCCGCATGGGGCCACACCCGATCCCCAACCGGTTGCTGCCGGTCCATCTGGCCAGGGTCTTCCCAGGTTATGAGATCGAGGTGGTGGATGTCGTCGAGCTCGTCCGAAGGCATCGATCAGTCGTACTCGCCAATATGTTCGTCACCGTCGCGCTTTACGGTTGGCGTCGGCCGCGGCATTGGCCGACCCGCTGGCAGGCATTCTTCACGACCCCGTACATATTTCGCGAGATGAAGAGGCTCATCGGCCAGAGGTTGGCAGCCGGGGACTACCGGTGCACGTTTCAGATCCAGTCGCTGTTTGACGCCAGCCAGGACGGAATCCCTCATTTCGTCTATACCGACAGCACCATGTTGGCCAATTTGAATAACGCGGCGTTCAACCCGCGGGCACTGGCCCGACGCCGCTGGATAGAGCTGGAACGTACGATCTATGACAAGGCAGCCGTCAACTTCACTCGCAGCAGCGACATCTCGCGATCGCTCACCGAACAATACGGTGTCGACGCGGCGCGCGTTCAGCGTGTCGGGGCAGGCAGCAACGTCGACGTCGACCACACGCGGACACGCAACGGAGACTGGTCGAACAAGAACATCCTGTTCGTGGGCGTTGACTGGAAGCGCAAGGGGGGACCGCATCTGGCTGCCGCGTTTCGCGAGGTACTGAAGTCTCATCCTGACGCAACGCTGACGATCGTCGGCTGCAACCCAAGCCTCGAGCTGGACGGCTGCCGAGTGGTCGGCAAGTGCAGCCTGGAGGAGGTCGGTCGCTACTACGAACAGGCCTCGGTCTTCTGCCTGCCGACTCTGGTCGAGCCGTTCGGGGTCGCCTTGGTCGAGGCAATGCACCATGCGCTACCCATCGTTGCAACCAACATAAGCGCAATCCCGGATCTTGTGCGGGATGGCGAGAACGGTTTTCTTGTGGAACCCGGCGATGTCGGCGGTCTCGCCCGACAGCTCACTCGGCTAATCGGTGATCCGGGATTGTGCAGGGAGTTCGGAGAACGCGGACAGCAGAGAGCACGGTCCGACTACACCTGGAATAGCGTCGCTGCCAAGATGGAAGCGGCGATCCGGCCGCACATTAGGTAGCTACGCATAGACCGCTATCGGCTTCTCTGCAGGTGATCGTACGAGACATCGCACCGCGTCGATCGCACGCTCGGCCACGGTTCGGGAGTACTACCAACGAGGACTCTGCGACTCATCACGGTGGTTTCTGTGGCGGGCGAAGGCGACAAGGCCGAAGCCGTGGTTGAGTTCGACGGCGAAGGCCAGAAGACTCTGCTGTTGGCTTGGGCCCCCTTGCACAAGACCTGACCGGGGCCGGCCCCTTGGCCTGCGTGGGACCGAGTCGATGGAGTTCAACCGTCGATAACCTCGCGGCGCGACAGGAGGATCCCGGTGGACACGGAAGCTGAGGACTGGACGAGCCATGTGACGGGCGATTCCGCACCCGAAACGGTCAGAGGCGGCCTGCCGGGTATCTCTCCGGACCTTCGTCCGCTTCTCGGGGCACTGCTCGTCTTCGGCATAGTCCATTACTTGGCGCTCACTCGACTCGTCCGTGGTGATGTGTTCAACTCCTACCCGTTCATCACCTCTGACGGCCGCGACTGGCTGGTGGAAGGGTTCGCCATTGCGCGTTGGTTCGATGGAGTGGCCATTCCGGAGCTTCCAGCCCTCCGAAGCCCGGGTTTTGTCGGGGTGACGTTTGTCGATTATCTGTTTGGGGCCAATGGCCACCTGCTCTTCGGATTGACCACACTGGCCGTAGTGGGCGCATTTGCGGCCATCTTGCTTCTGGCCCGATGGCGACACACTCCCCGGTCTCAGGCCGCGATCGTGCTCGTGGCGTTGGTTCTCTCACCCCTCGGCTTCTACCGCATGTTCGTTCTCTCGGATCAAGTCGCATCGGCGCTGATGGTGGTGGCCGCGGTGGCGCTGTATGGGTATCTCGGGCGCGGCAGCCGGCGGTGGCTGGCGATGGCGGCGGTCGCCGCCGCCCTGGGCGGTGTCACCCAGTTGTACAGCCTCATCCCTTTCCTCGTCGTTGGCGGTTGGAGCCTGGCCGTATCGATCCGCCACAGGGAGCTAGATCGACCGCTGGCGACGGGGTTGGTTGCCGCCCCGCTGGCGTCGTTGCTGATGGTGGCGGCGTGGCTGGCGCTGGTCGATCACACCGACGTTCCCACACAGCTAGGCCTCCTGCGACTCGACTTCAACATGCTCGACTTTTATACCGACGCCTGGTCGTTCACCTTCCTTCCTCTCGTCCCTCTGCTCGTGGTCCTGTTCAAATATCGGAAGCGTGAGGTTCTCGACTCGCCGGTGCTCACGGGGTACTGGCTGTCCGTCGCCGTGCTGATGGTGGCGACCTTCTTCTATCAGTTTGAGGATTTGCGGTTCACCATTCCCACCGGGTTGATGCTGGGTGTGGCCATCATGGCGACACTTCCTGGCGAGCGTCCGTTGCCGCGGATTCGGGGAGTCATGGTCGGCACAGTCGTCCTGGCGATTGGCATTGGTCTCATGCTGGCCCCCGCCCGTTATCCCGTGCCTGAGTGGTCTGATATCTCGTTCAGGCCCGGTGACACGTTCATGGCTCAGTTGCTCAAGGCCGAGCCTGTGGATCGGTTCTCCCTCGGAATCCACTGCGACTCGGATCGACTGTGTGCCGGGGTCCCACTTCCCGCAGTTCGCACCCGTTACGACGGTGACCTCTTCGCCATGTACCGGTTCCTCGACACAGCCGACTCCTCGACCCTCGCCGAGTCGTACGAGGGCATGTTTGAGGGGAGGCTTCTGCTTCGGAACTCAAACGACTGCTGCACCCCAGACCTCTCGCTCAGCATGGGGGAGCAGGGTGACCGGCCGGTGGTCGGTCATTGGAAAGAGAGGAGGGCGGGGAGTGATCCATCGCCGGCCAGTATTGGGTTCTTCCAGAGCGGCCGGTGGCTGCTGCCCCCCTCCACTGCTGCCTTCGAGTTCGGACAGGTGGGGGACGTGCCGCTCATGGGTGATTGGGACGGGGACGGGGTTGACACCGTCGGCGTGTTTCGCGACGGGCTGTGGTTGCTACGGAATGCCAATGGCCCCGGTCCCGCCGACCACGACTTCTTGTTCGGAGAGGCCGCGGACGAGCCGGTCGTCGGAGATTGGGATGGTGATGGTGTCGACACCGTTGGGGTCTTCCGAGACGGGCGGTGGATGCTCACCGACACCAATGGCGTCAGCCCGCCCGAATACGCTTTCGATTTCGGATCGGTCCGCGACCAACCGGTGGCGGGTGACTGGGACGGCGACGGCGTCGACACGGTCGGATTCTTCATTGATAGTTTCTTTGCACTCCGCAGCACTAGCGGCGGCCGCGCCCCGCCGCTCGAGTTCTACTACGGAGCGTTTGGTGACATCCCCCTTGTCGGCGACTGGGACGGTGATGGTATCGACACCATCGGCGTGGCTCGCTGACTTCTGACCTTGCCCAAGAAGGGGCCAATGACACTTGATCGGGTCGCCATCCGGAGAGATGGTTGGGAGTGTCAACGTACAGAATGGAGGCCGCTGGTGACACAAGTAGACAACATTCTGAGCGAAGCTCGTGACACGCTCACCGTCAAGCGTGTATTCGGCGAGCCGCTGGCTCACAACGGCATCACGGTGATTCCCGCAGCTGCGATTCGCGGCGGGGGAGGGGGCGGCGAAGGCGAGGCCGGAGCCGACACCCCGGGCGGCGCCGGAGGGGGATTCGGGATGAGTGCCCGGCCGGTTGGTGCCTATCAAATCAAGGACGACGAGGTCACCTGGGTGCCGGCCGCCGACACCACCAAAGTGATTGTGCTGGGCGAGGTGGTAGCCATCGTGGCCCTGCTCGTTCTCAGGTCGGTACTCAAGCGGCGCCGGCGCGCCTGACCGTCAGGCTTCCAACCCGGCCAGTACTTCCAGGAAGACCTCGCCGAACGTCTCGAGCTTCTTGGGGCCGACTCCGCTGATGTCGAGTAGCTCGGCAGGGGTGGTGGGGCGCCGCTTCACCATCTCCGAGAGGGTGGCGTCGCTGAACACCAGGTAGGCGGGTACACCGGCCTCGTCGGCCAGTCGCCGCCGCACGGCTTTGAGCGACTCAAAAGCCGGGCTTCCGACCGTGGCCGGCGCCGGCGAAGACGTTTGTTTGGGCTCCCGGCCGCTCAATCCCTCCAGGATGTCGGTGCCGAGGCATGCGTGGCACGATTCGTCGCACCGGTCGATGTTCTCGCCGAAGTACCCGACCAGCGACTGGTGCCGGCACGAGCTCCGATCGGCCCAATTGAATACCTGGCGGATCCGATCGGCCTGGCGATCGGCCCCCACCATGCGCTCCAGGTTGATGACGTCGGCCCACGAGTAGAAGAGGATGCAGTCGCTGTCGAGCCCGTCGCGCCCGGCCCGCCCGATCTCCTGGTAGTAGGACTCGAGCGATTTGGGCATGTCGCGGTGGATGACGTATCGAACATTGGACTTGTCGATCCCCATGCCGAAGGCGATGGTGGCGCAAATGACGTCGACCTGGTCGTGGATGAAGGCGTCCTGTACCGCCGACCGGTCGTCGCTGTTCATCCCGGCGTGATAGGCCATGGCACTTACACCGAGGCTGCGGAGATAGGCGGCGGTCGAGTCGGCCGATTTGCGCGACAGGGTGTAGACGATGCCGCTCTGGCCGGGCCGGGCCAGGCACAGCTTGCCGATCGACTCCCTCACCTTCACTTGCCGGCCGTCGGTCTTTCCCTTCTTCACCACGTGAATCTTGAGGTTCGGTCTGAAGAACGACCCACGAAACAACACCGGCTTGTGCAGACCGAGCTGCTGCTCGATGTCGTCCATCACTTCGTCGGTAGCGGTGGCAGTAAGTGCCAGCACCGGTACCCCGAAGCGGTCCTTGAGCCCCTTGAGATTGCGGTAGGCCGGCCGGAAGTCGTGACCCCACTGGCTGATGCAATGAGCCTCGTCGACGGCGATAAGCCGGAGGTCGATCCCGTGGAGGGCGCTGCCCACCGATGCCTCCAGGCCCTCGGGGGCGGCGTACACCAGCTCGTACTCGCCGGCCTTCAGTCGGGCCACCCGGGCATCTCGCTCGGATGGGTCGAGGCTCGAGTTGAGAAACGTCGCCCGGAACCCGGCCTGGTCGAGACCGTCGACCTGGTCCTTCATCAAGGCGATGAGCGGCGACAGTACCAGGGTGGTGCCGCCCATCACCCTGGCCGCCAATTGAAAGGTGAGTGATTTGCCGGCCCCGGTCGGCATCACGCCGATGCAGTCGCGCCCCTCAACCGCGGCCTCGATGATGGGGCGCTGGCCGGGTCGGAAGTCGGCGAACCCGAAGGTGTCGGTGAGTGCCTGATCGATCGCCGCCGACTGCAGCTTGGCCACCCGTTCACCCAGCTCGGTGAGCTGATCGAGGATGACTGCCGTGAACAGGTCGGGAGCCTCGGCCCAGCGGCTTCGCAAGGCTCCCAGCCGCCTGGTGGCAGCCGAATAGTCGCCCTGAGCGACGAGCTGTTCCAGCTCGGTGATCGGGCCATCCATGTCTGTGCGCTGCATCGAGCGATGACGGTACTCGACCAGCGGCGCGGTAGCGGACATGTGGGCAGTGTGGCGAACGGGTGTGACAGGAAACGCCGCGGCGTTTCTCAGGAGTTGCTTCGCAACTCCAACAGGGGCGGCCACGGAGTTGCCCGCATCTCGGACAGAAGCTGCGTCGAATCCGGCCGCTGGTGATCGTCTTAATGAGTAAGGAAAGGAAATGTCTATGAAACGAGCCCTCGTCGTCGCGCTCAGCGTCGCCGTTCTCACAACTCTCTTTGGCGGTCTCGCCTCGGCTGACCCGGTCACCACCGTCCGCCCCGATACCGAGACCGTCCATGACCGATCCATGGATGACGCGGCTCAGAGCCTGATGCAGCGCTGCCGCCGCCTGTTGGGCGAAGACGAGCTAGCCGACATCTCCTACGAGCGCTGCGTTGAGTTGTGGAAGCGCTGGTGCAAGGCCCATCCCCGCACCCGTCGCTGCCCTCGTCCCGATCCTCCGCCCCGTCCGTGCAAGGTGACCGATCGGGTGATCGATCGCTGCCTGCCGTGCAAGGTGACCGACAGCCGGCGCCCCTGCCCCGAGCCGCCGCCCCCGCCGCCGCCCTGCAAGATCACCGATGCGGTCACCGACGTTCGGTGTGATCCGTGCCGGGCGACCGATGCCCTCCGGCCCTGCCCGATTCCGCCGCCGGTGCCGATCCCGATCCCGCCGCCCGTGCCGATCCCGGTTCCCCCGCCATGCCCCAGCACCGATGCCGTGAGCGACGTTCGGTGTGATCCGTGCCTGACGACGGATTCGTTCGCACCGTGTCCGGTACCCATCCCGGTGCCGCTGCCTATCCCGTGCGACTGGCTCGGTTCGGTAGTCAAATGCCTGCCCGACCCGTGTCTGGTGACCGACGCCGGCCTCATCAAATGTGAGCCGATTCCGCCCATCGACCGCCCAATCGACAGGCCGGTGGACAAGCCAAAGGACCGGATCGCCGACCGTCTCACGGATCGGGAAGGAAATGACGTTCATTTGCGAACAGTCGACGCCGATTCCTAAGAGTATTCGTAGGACTCAGGAAGCGCTATTAGACGTGACACCGACCACGCCGAGTTGGACGCACTCCTCGAAGGGGTGCGTCGGCTCGCGCCCGATGCGTTCCGGGATCTCTACGAGCTGGTGGCCGACGGCCTCAACTCCTTTGCCTACTCCTTCCTCCACGACCAGGCCGCCGGCGAAGACGCCGTCCAGCAGGCCTTCCTCGAGCTCGTGAAAGCGGCTCCCACCATCAAGGGCGACGGCCGGTCGCTTCAGTCCTGGCTGTATCGAAGTGTGCGCTTCCGCTGCCTCGATGAGCTGCGACGTCGGGAGCGCCGCCGTGAAAACCTGCACGGACAGGTTCCCGACGATCTGCTCGCCTCTGGTCCTTCCCCAGGGGGTGAGGGCGACCTCGCGGCCGCCATGTCCCAGTTGACGCACCAGCAGCGCTCTGTGCTGTTCCTCCGTCACGTCATGGGCATGAGCGGTCACGAGGTTGCCACCATTCTCGAAACCAACCGGGCGGCCGTGTTCGCCACGGCGGCCCGGGCGGAGCGAAAACTCCGCCAGCTTCTCTCCGACGAGAGCGCAGCCGGGAGAGCGGTATGAAACACGACGATCTGCGCGACGCCACCTGGCGACCGGTCACCGAGGAGGCCCGGGCAGCCCATCTGTCTGCCATCGAGGCCGCAGTTGGCAGCGCACCCGCTCCTCGCCCAGCCATGGCTCGGCCCCGTCGGCGCCTGGCAGTAGCTGCGATGGCCGCCGCCCTGTTCGTCCTTCCGGCCGGGATCGCCGTCGCGGCCGAGGGTGCACTGCCCGGTGATGCGCTGTATTCGGTCAAGAAGATCACCGAGCAGATCCGCTCGCTGGTCGACGACGATGTTGTGGCCGAGCACCGGGTCGAGGAACTGGAGCAGCTGCTGGCCGAGGATGCTCCCGCCGAGGTGATCGCCGAGTCGGTCGAGCGAGCCTCGGCTGAGGTCGACCGCCTGGAGCCCGAGAACGACCTCGTGCCGCGTTTTGTCACCGCCACCGACGCCGCCGGTGACCGGCCGCCGCCTGCCGGAGACGTCGTAGCTGAACCGCCACCCTCTACCGATACGACCGTCTCGACCACCACGGTGCCGCCCACCGATACGACGGTGCCCACCACCGATACGACCACCCCGCCGACGACAGTGGCGGTCACACCCGATAGGACGACCACCACCACGGTGATCGCACCCACCACAACTCTGCCGCCCGACGTCACTACGACCCGGGTAGTTGGAGTCGTGACGGCCGGACCGACCTGTCCGGTGCAGCGCTTCCCTCCCGACCCGGCCTGCGAGGATCGGCCGGTGACCGGAGCCGTCGTCGTCATTGCAACCGAGGACGGCAAAGAGGTCACCCGGGTGGAAACCGACAGCGAAGGACGGTTCGACTTCCGATTGCCGGCCGGCGACTACGTGTTGATCCCTCAGCCCTACGAGGGCTTGTTGGGCACCGCCGACCGCCAGACGTTCGTCGTGGGCGACGCCGCGCTGGAGCTCCTCGTCGGCTACGACACGGGTATTCGCTAGCTGCGAACGCAGAGTGAGGTTGCCCATACACTGACCGTATGAGGCAATACGGCAGGGCGTGGTGGGCGCTCGTTCTTCTCGTCGGGGCGGTGCTGGCGGTGCTGATCGCGACGAGCCCTCGCGCCAGGCTGGTTGACCCTCAGGCGGTTGGGGAGCCGCCTCCCAATCCGATCTCGACCCCCCGCTGCTGTGATCCAATATTGGGAGCCGACGTCACGCTCCTCAGAGCCGAGTTGGCGGCCCTCTCGAGGGATGAGTTCATCGTTACCGATTTCTTGACACGACGGCTCGAGATCCGTGTCCTCACCGAAGAGCAAGAGGAATTCATTCGGCAAGTGATCGGGCCGACCGTAGACGAGTTCGTCGACGTAGTGGTTGGTGACTTAGGCCTGACGATTCCCGATGAGCCGCCGTCCTCTATGTATGCCCTCACCCCCGAGGAGAAGACTGAAGCCCGACAGACCCTGATCCGGATCATCGAGAATGAGGAAGGAGGCGGCTGGCATGTGCGCATCATGCCGGAGACCGGGCAGGTACGGGTCGCCTTCGAGGATGACTCATACATCGAACTTGCCCGTCGGTTCTTTGGACCAGATGTTCATGTCCAGAACTGGTTTCCCCCCGGCCAGATCGGCTTCGGGTGGCCCCCATACGGATTTCCCGGCCAGAACACGGCGTTCTCGGTAGCGCGGGTGCTGGCTGCCGGACTTCTGTTCGGCTTGGTAGCCGCCGCAGTTCGTCAGCTGCTCGGGACGGCGCCGCGGCCGGCGATCGCCTGGTGGGTGGCGGGAGCCGGAGTCACCTTGGCCTGGTTGTCCGGCTTCGCCGATGAGATTGGCCGCGGCCACCGGGGATTTGGATTCGTCCAAGTAGCCGGGGTGGCAGCCGGTCTTGGTATGGCGCTAGCGGCTGTTATCACTTTGAGCCGACTTCGCTTTGACGGATGGCGGCGGGCGCTTGCGATCATGTCCCTCCCGGCTCTCGCTCTCGTTGGCGCCGCTCACGGTGGATGGCTGGTTTCCCAGCCGACTCAGGTCGTGGTTGGAACCGTGACGGTGGCAAGTCCGGTGACGGCCCTTCCGCGTCCGGAGCCAACGGAGATCGCCTCTCTGGTCTCGGCTGAGGTTGCGGTTCTCGGGTGGCGCAGAGCCTGGTACGTGCGGGAGGACCAGGAGCCCCTCGAACGGATCGATGCGAACGTCATTCGCTCCACATATCCATTGACGTGGGAAGTCCGCTACTACGGCAATGACGCAGAGGCCCTCCTGGACCGGGCAACCGAGCGCCACGCTCGCCACGTTTCCAACCTCCAAGAAACGTCCCTCGCAGAGCCGCGGGGGGCGGCGAGCGGGTCAGTCTCGCAGGCTGCGTTGCCCGTCGGTCCATCGATGGCTCGGGTCATCAGCGGCTACCTGGCAGCCGCATTCTTGATCTTGCTCGTCATTCCGCGTTCGTGGTGGCGGAAAGGGGACGAAGCGAAGCTTGAACCTGCACCGCCAGCCCCGCACGAGCCGATGCTGACCGGAGCCGGCGTCTAGCTCCAGTCGACCGATCCGGTGGTGGGGGTGACGTGGATCCAGGTGCGGCCCGGATCCATGGGGAGCTCCTGACCGTTCGGACGGAAGAACCGGAAGCCGTCGTCGGTGGAGCCCCGCTCCCAGGTTGCCTCCCACGCCAGTCCGTTGCGGAACACCACTGCCTCACCGGTGCCGGTGACCGCGTAGTCGGGAACGGGCTGGCCGGCCGAGTCGAAGCGGCCGGTGCTGATTTGGTCAACAAGCATCACGACCACGCTGTCGGCGGTAATGACCGCCCCGTCGGTGTCGACCGAGGCATTGCCCAACTGCCAACGGACGTACCGGCCGGCCTCGTACTCCCAGGCCAACGTGTTGGGAGCCGTCATGGTGATGTCAATCGAGGTAGCCGCTTGGCCTCCGTACGGAACCCACCGGTCGAAGTCGACCACCGGGGCGACCGTCCCCGCCCAGTCATCCTCGGGGAATCGGGAGAAGTCATACATGAGGTCATAGACCGGGCGGCGGGTCGGCTCCCGGTAGTAGCCGGGGATGCGCCCGTTGCCTTCGTCGACACCCACCTCGGCGATGGCGGCCCGTACGTGGGGTTGGCCGCCGCTGTGGAGTACCCGGGCATCGAAGGGGTCGATCAGCTTGGGATCCACCTCGCGCACGCTACGGATGGGCCCGGCGAAGGCGGGCAACTGGGTTTGGTAGATGGCGATCCAACGGCCGACGCCCCCTTCGACGATGACCTCGAGGACCATGTCGGCCTCGGATATGCCGGCCTGGGGCCTGGCCTTCCATGAGTTGGAATACTTGACGACGACCACTCGATTGGATGGGTCGCCGCCGGCCAGTCCGGTGAGAGGAGCGATCTGAGGGGTTGACCCAACGTGGCGATGCAGATTGCCGGCCAGCGGCTGCCATCCGGCCCGGCCGAACGGGAGGGCCTCGTGGGCGGCCCCGGTCCACAGTTGGTTGCGCAGGTAGACGGTGGTGTCCGCATCCCGGAACACCCCAGGGGTGTCGATGTCGTCGCCGTCCCAGTCGCCGATGACCAGCTGGTCTGTGATGGCCCCGAAATACAGCGAGCCGGTGGTGGTGGCGACGAAGGTGTCGGGGGCGTCGTTCGTGTAGAAGACGGCGGCCCGCGACGGGCGGTGCAGAAAGAGGCCATCGAAGCCGTTGCCGTCGGGGTCGCCGGCCAGCGGAACATCGGAATGGGTTCCGAACCAAAAGACGCTCTCGGCCACCGAGGTGGCGTTGGTGTTAGTCAAAAACACCTGGCCCATCCGACTCAAGCCAAGCGTGTCGATCCCATCACCATCCCAATCACCGGTAAATACCCGGTCGCCCGGCATCCCAAAGTAGAAGACGATCTCGGCTGGATGGTTGGTGCTCCCTAGCGGCGGGATGGCATTGGTGAGTCGGGCGGAGCCCTGGGCCGGGCGATAGGTGCCGGGGGTGTCGATGCCATCACCATCCCAGTCGCCCAACAGGGGGATGTCACCGGGAGAGCCGAAGGTGAACGTGTAGTCGACCGATCCGGGCACCGGAATGTGCCATTTGCCGCTTGGCTCAACCAGGGCCACCCGGTCTCCGGCCAGGGTCTCGGCGGGCACCGAAGGTGCCGGGAGCAAGCTGAAGCACAGGGCAATGCCCATCACCAGTCCCGCCACCCGTTTTCCGCCCACGCCAGCTCCCAGATTCGCCCGCCGACCCTATCAAGGTGCCACCCCAGGGGTGAATTGGCAAACGGGGCCGCCGGTAGCGCTCAAGCGAATGGTCCCACCCTCCGATTAATAGGCATGTTCTGTGAGTCCTCGCGTGTCTGATCTCAATGGAAACCTGGCGTCCTTCGGGGTCCGCCCGGTGCTGGAGCTCCTGGCCGACTCCCACAAGAGCGGTGAGCTCCGGCTCACCTCTGGCTCGGTGGTCGGCCGCTCCCTCTTCTACGACGGCCAGATCACCTATGCCACCACCGCCCCCGACGGTGACACAGTGCGCGAACTCGAGAAGTTGCTCGCTCGCCCTCTGGCCGAAGACGGGTCGACCATCGACGACGTGTTGCGGGAGCAACTGACTGATGTCTTCCACGACCTGCTCCAGTTTGAGACTGGGACCTTTGACTTTGTTGAGTCGGGGAGTCAATCGGGGGCCGAGGACCAGGGCTTCCCGGTCGCTGCCGTACTTGCTAATGCCGACGCTCGGATTGAGGAATGGCGCAAGATTCGGTCCGTGGTCCCCTCTACCACCGAGCCCTACCGAGTTGTCCCCGAGCTCCCGAGCGGAACCGAAGAGGTTGTTCTCGACCGTCCCTCCTGGCGCCTTATGGCGGCGGTCGGCGCCGGCGGATCGGTGGAGGATGCGGCCATCGCCCTCGACCATTCGCAGTTCCGCACCGCCGAGATGTTCGCCGGCCTGGTTCGCTCCAGTCTTTTGGAACCGCTTGGTGGCTGGCGTCCGATCGAGTCGTCTCACCAGGTTGAGGAACTGGCGCCCCTGGAAGAGCCGCAACTGCCCAAGCAATTCGATGGACCCCCCGTGTCTCGACTCCGGCCGACGACGCCGGCGGTCACCGTCTCCAAAGAGGACCTCACCCGCGAAGAGATGGACGAGATGATCCGCAACCTCGGCAAGGGCATCTTCCCCAACGCCTAGGTCCGGCTGCACGGTCGACGCTGTTTGAGGACTAGCTTCCATGTCGACAGGGAGGCCTAATAACCGCTCGTTGGTCTGAGATAAGCCGGTCCATTTCCGGTCTCGGCTTAGCTGAGGGCGACAGCGACCAGGTCGTTCTCCAGAAACGCCTTCTGGTGTTCTCGTCGGTACTGATCGGCGGGGCGGCGGTCCTTTGGGGCTCGCTGTATCTGGCCCTGGGGGAGCCCCTGGCCGCTTCCATTCCCCTCTCCTACAGCGCATTGTCGGCCATCTCGATCGGTCTGTTCGCTCGCCATACTCGGTATCGCCTGTTCCGTTCGAGCCAGCTGGCCCTCACTCTCATCCTGCCGTTCCTGCTTTCGGTTGCCCTTGGAGGCCTGGCCAATTCCTCGGCGGTGGTGGTGTGGTCCTTCACCAGCCCACTCGGGGCCCTCGTCTTCGGCGGCCGGGCCAAGCTCTGGTTCGGTGCATTCCTGTCGGTGGTGGTGGCGGCCGGAGTGCTCGAGCCCATCCTGGACAACGAACAAACTCTGCCTACCGGGGTTGTGGTCGTCTTCTTCGTCCTCAACCTGTCCGCCGTGGCGGCCATCACGTTCATCCTTATGCAGTACTTCACGAGCCAGCGGGAGTCGGCCTTCAACCTGCTGTCCAACGAGCAGGAACGGTCAGAGGCGCTACTCCTAAACATCCTGCCCAAGCAGATCGCTGAAGCCCTCAAGCAATCTCCCACCACGATTGCCGATTATTTCGAGGGGGCCAGCGTCCTGTTTGCCGACGTTGTCGCGTTCACGCCCATGTCGGCTCAGATGACACCCACGGAGCTAGTCGAGCTTCTCAACGAGGTGTTCACCTATTTCGACCGCGTCGCCGATGAGCTGGGGATTGAGAAGATCAAGACCATCGGCGACGCGTACATGGCAGCCGCCGGAGTCCCCGCTCCCAGAGCCGACCACGCCCAGGCGCTCACGCGCATGGCACTACGGGTACGCGACCATTTCGCCGCCAATACCGTCAAGGGCCAGCAGTTGGCCTTTCGGATCGGGATCAACTCCGGCCCTTTGGTGGCAGGAGTCATTGGTACCCGCAAGTTCATCTATGACCTGTGGGGTGACGCTGTTAACACTGCCAGCCGCATGGAATCCCATGGATCGCAGGGAGCCGTTCAGATCACCCGCGCAACCTATGAGCTCATCGAAGGTGAGTTCGAATGTGAGCCGAAGGGCACGGTGGTAGTGAAGGGCAAGGGTGATATGGAGGTGTGGCACGTGGTGAGGGCCCGGTAGGCGGGAACCTGACCCGGTCCCAGCGCGTCACATTGGTACGACACAAGTTCACTGATGCCATCCTTGAGGTTCAACCCATGAAAAAGTCCATTCGTCTCCTCGTTTTCGTCGCCGCTTTGGCGCTGGCGGCCGCTGCCTGCGGAGCCGACGAGCCCGCCTCCTCCGGAGCGCCGGTCGGTGGCACCGACCAGACGCTGCCGCTCAACTCGGGTGACGATCTCGCTCCCGACCCGGCCGGCGCCTGCCTGGAGGGCGAGCCCGACTGCAACGACACTCCGGGCGGCACGCCGTCCGACCTCCCGCCACCCCAGGACACCGACCTCCCGGTGCTAGGGCCGGCTCCCGACGCCCTGAGCGTGTCG
>Ga0224508_10001120_pt1 | contig 24428 bp, 17 predicted proteins | sample SF_Jan12_sed_USG_4_FD_170157 | JGI IMG/M metagenome (GOLD analysis project Ga0224508, IMG submission 170157) | Sediment microbial communities from San Francisco Bay, California, United States - SF_Jan12_sed_USGS_21 | ecosystem: Environmental > Aquatic > Marine > Sediment | place: USA... | reverse complement strand
CCCCGGCGGGCCGTCGGGTTCCAGATACAGCCGGTATTCCGCGCGCGCCTCGTCGGCCAGCGCCACGAAGAACGAGGTATTCACCATGCCCCGGGACCGCGCCTCGGCGATCGCCTGGCTGATCTGGTCCTCATGCAGCTTTTCCCCGGTGATGCTGGTGACGCCCCGGCCCTTTTGCACGAAGTCCAGCACCGGCGTCTCGTTAAAATATCCGGTGACCCGCACGATGTCGTTCATGTCGTAGCGATAGAGCCCTTCCCGGGTGGTCACGAAAACATAGTATTCGCCGCCCTCGGTGAGCTGATCGAGCGTAAGGAAATGCTTGAAGCCCCGCTCCCAGCCGGCGCGCTCCACGAACTCGAAGAAATTATCCAGCAATGTGGGCACGCAGAGATTGCGTTCGACATCGATATTGATGGTACCCCGCATCTCACTTGCCGCGTATCCCGCCTCGAAGATGCGCGCCGCCTCGGGCAATGCCTCGCGCAACGCCGGCAGGACGACGCCGCAGCTGCCACCGGTCCACGTCACCACGCCCTGCAAATTCGGCCAGGCATCGGCAAAGGATATGCATCCATTTTGCAGCCGCAGGTACTCCAGCCGGCGGGCCCGCGATGGATTGCGCACGAAGCGCCGCGCGAACGCCTTGCGCTGCGCCGCTGTCAGGTGTTCCGCCACCGAAAGGCTGCCATCCGCGATATCCACGAGCAGCGTGCCCAAATGCCGGTTCATCACCGCAAGCAGCCGCACCAGCGTCGACGGGTTCGACGCGGCCAGCCCGGTGATGTCGTCCTCGCGCAGGGCAAGCGCCGCGATGGTGTAATATTTGACGTCGTAATCCGCGATGCCGAAGATTTCCGGCGGGATCACGTATTTGCCCCGAACCAGCCGCGGCATGGATTGATAGATCATGCCGGTCGCCGACCCGAAGGGATTGCCGTCCGCCATCTGTCCTTCGACCGCCGGGCTGGCAATCGCCAGGACCTTGCCGCGGTACATGCCGGACCCGCTGTATTGCGTCTCGGCGAACAGTCGTTGCGTCACGCGCGCCCGGCGCATGCCCGACTTGGTCAGGGGTACGAATTTCGGATCGCCGGTCGTCCCGCTTGTGCGTGCGTAAAATACCGGTGCCTCGGTGGTGAGCGACGGCGATGAGTCGTTCTTGCGTTCCTCGATATACGGACGCAGGCTTTCGTAGTCCGCCACCGGCACGGCGGCGCGATAGGCATCATAGTTTGCGATATCGGCGAAGGAATGCGCGCGGCCGAACGCGCTCTCCGCATTGGCCCGCAATATCTCGCGCAACACGTTCCGCTGCGTGGCGGCTGGCCGTTTCGTGGCCTGCAGGAAGCGCTGCAACGGCCCCCGGCGTGTCGCGCCCATGGCGATGCCGAGGAATACATTTGCCAGACTGTCCGGGATCCACTTCATGGCGGTTCAGGCTTTGTCCAACCCCTTCGTCAGGGGCGCAACGAACTGCGCCCGAAAACTCGAAGGGTAATCCGGGTTGATCAGCCCGAGCGCACCGACCGACCGGTCGCGCGGCAGGAAGAAACTGCCGAACAGCAGATCCCACACGATGAGGTTGTTGCCGTAATTGGCATTGCTTTCGGCCGCTTCGCGCGAATGGTGCCAGCGGTGCAGCTCGGGTCCGCTGATCAAATAGTTCAGCCAGCCGAGCCGGATCGCGCAATTCGAATGCTGGAAGAAGCCGTTGATCGCGTAGAACACGAAATAGGACGCCAGCACCACATCGGCGACACCGAGCAACAGGAACGGCAGGGAATCGAGGAGGTACTGCAGCGCTTTTTCGACCGGATGAAACCGGCCCACATTGAACCAATAGAGCTTCTTTGGCGAATGATGGACCGCGTGCAGGCGCCACAGGGTCTCGAACCGGTGGCTGGCGCGATGCAGCCAATAGCGGAAAAAATCCGCGCACAACACCATCAGCACGGCCTGGGCCACGACGGGAAGGTCATGCGGCCATGCCTCCCGCAGCAGCCAATCCTCACCGTGCATCCGGTCGGCAAGCCAGAGCACGGCGGCCAGCGATAGCAGCTTCGGCAACAGGATCTGTACCAGCCCCATATAGGCGGCATCGTTTCTGATTTCGGATCGGTTCGCGCGCCAGGCGGCACGATACGGCAAAACCCATTCGAGCAGCGTGATCAGCCCGGCGCCGGCGACGACCGCCGTCACGGCGCTCCCCTGCAGCGTCATGCCGGCCGAGTGCGTGAGCCCGAACAGCGCAATTCCGAGCGCCATGACGCCGGGATAGGCGGCACATGCGAGCATGGGTTTAAGCGGTCCGTTGATCACAATTCCATTGTCCCGATCCGGATCGGCGAGCCGTATAAAAAGGGGCACTATACCTCGAAATCCTTAAGAATTTCCCGGCGCTCACCCTACGCTCGAATTATGGCATCATGGAGATTCGTGACGCCCTGCCCGGATTTCTGGCATGCTGTGCCGGTGAAATCACCGGGAACGGACACCATAGCCATGACCGACACCGCCGAAGCCCTGCCCGATCGTATTGCACGCCTGATCGGAGGGTACGATTCCCAAGGCATTCATCGCACGGGAACGGCGGTCGACAACGCCTCCGCCGACTGGCTGGCGCGGGAAATTCGCGCGATCGGCCTCGCACCGGAAAAACCCTCCTTCGCCTTGTCGCGGGTCGACGTCGTCCGTGCGGAAGCCTTGATCGGCAGCACGGTCCTGACCGGTCTGCCGCGGTTCGACGCGCCGCCGACCGGCCCCAAAGGCGTAACCGGCGCGCTCGGCCCGATCGGTGGCGATACACCGCTCGGCCTCGTCGTCACCGATCCGCGCTCGAACCCGGAAACGGAAGAGCTGCGCGAAAAATTCGGCCACCGGGCGATCATACAGGTGACGGACGGCGGCATGCCGGGCCTCTGCCCGATCAACGCCGACCGGTTTACCGATCCGTTCGGCCCGCCCCTGCTGCAGGTCTCGAACGAGCATACGGCCGCGCTCGAAGACGCCGCCGCCGCGGGCGCGACGGTCGAGGTTACCGTCGAGACGGAACGGTACGATAGCCGCGCCTTCAACGTCACCGCCCGCATTTCGGGCCGCGACCCCGACCTGCCGCCACTGATCGTGATGACGCCGCGCAGCGGCTGGTGGTCCTGCGCCTCGGAGCGCGGCGGCGGGCTGGTGGTCTTCTGCGAGATCATGCGCGGCCTCGCCGAAGCCGAACCGGCGCGCGATGTGATCTTCACGGCCAATTCGGGTCATGAGCTGGGGCATCTCGGCCTGATGCAGTTCATCGAGGACAATCCCGGTATCGCCGCCGACGCCCATTGCTGGATCCATCTCGGCGCCAATTTCGGCGGCGCCGTCGCGCCCCGAGTGCGCTTTCAGGCCGCAAACGAAGAGCTCCGTGCGGCCGGCCTCAACGCCTTCGCGTCGGAGGGCCTCACGCCGGATTGGGAAACCCCGGTGGGCGAACGCCCCGGCGGCGAGGCGCGCGAGATTTTCGACCATGGCGGCCGCTATGTCTCGCTGCTCGGCGGCAACGGGCTGTTCCACAATCCAACCGATCACTGGCCCGACGCCATCGATGTCGACAAGACCGCAAAACTCGCGCGGGCGTTTTCGACGCTGGCACGGGAACTGGCGGGGGTTTCCGAATAACAGGAGAGGTTTCATGAGCGAAGTTCGGACAGGGTTTTTCCCCGCCACCGGCGGCGTCAATCTCTACTACGAAGACACCGGCACCGGCGAGCCGATCGTCTTCGTGCACGAATTCGCCGGCGACTACCGCAGTTGGGAGCAGCAGGTGCGCTACTTCTCGCACCGGTTCCGCGTCATCACCTTCAATGCGCGCGGCTACCCGCCCTCCGACGTGCCCGAGGATCCGGATGCCTACAGCCAGGACATCGCCGTCGAGGATATTCTCGCCTGCCTCGATCACCTGAAAATCGAAAAGGCGCATCTGGTCGGCTTTTCCATGGGTTCCTTCGCGGTGCTGTTTTTCGGCCTGCGCCATCCCGATCGCGCCAAGTCGGTCATGCCCGTCTGTTGCGGCTACGGCGCGCAGGAAGGCTGGGAAGACCTGCACAAGAAGAACTTCAACGATTTCGCTGATGCGCTCGAGGTCGAGGGCGAGGCCGGCCAAGCGTCGAAGCAATACGCCATCGGCTCGACCCGCGTGCAATTCGCGCTCAAGGACCCGCGCGGCTGGCAAGAATTCGCCGAACAGTTCGAAGCGCTCTCGAAGAAGGGCCGCGCCATGACCCTGCGCCATGTGGTGGCGGCACGGCCGTCGGTCTACAGTTTCGAAGCCGAGATGAAGAAGATGGTGGTCCCCGTGCTGATCATCACCGGCGACGAGGACGAGCAGACCCTGCTGCCCGGCGTCTTCATGAAGAACACCATTCCCAGCGCCGGGCTCTGCGTGCTGCCGCGTATCGGCCACACGATCAATCTGGAAGAGCCGGGACTGTTCAACGCGATGCTCTACGATTTCTTTACTGCGGTGGAACTCGGCCGCTGGAAGCCGCGCGATCCGCGCACCATGGCGACCGACAAATACCTCGCACCGGAAACCGACCTGACCACCGCGCCCACCGTCGAGCGCGGATAGCAGCCTCTAAATCGCACCTCGATCGAACTAGGAGCCCAAATGCCACATACCGTCGACTGCTACTACTCCCTCTCCTCGCCCTGGGCCTATTTCGCGGGTCCGAAGATCGCCGACATCGCCCGGCGGCATCACGCCCGCATCGTCCTCAAGCCCTATGACTTTCAGGAAGTGGCGCCGAAGACCGGCGGCGTGCCGCTGCTGACCCGGCCGCAGCCGCGCCAGGATTACCACCGGGTCGAGCTGGACCGCTGGCGCCATTATCTCGGCATGCCGCTGAACCTGAAACCGCGCTTCTACCCGCCGAAGGACAACAAGACGCCGGGCCACACCCTGATCGCGGCCCAGCAATTGGGGCTCGACGCCATGCGGCTGTCGCACGCGATCCTGCGCGCGATCTGGGCCGAGGAACGCAACGTCGCCCTGCCCGAAACCCGCAAGGTGATCGCCGACGAGAACGGCATGGACGGCGCGGCGCTGATCGCGCTGGAAACGGCCGACGCCGTCACCGGCGAATACCGCCAAAATACCGATGAAGTGGAAACGCTCGGCATCTTCGGCGCGCCGACCTATGTGTTTCAGGATGAGTTGTTCTGGGGCCAGGACCGGCTGGACTTCCTCGACCGAGCGTTGGCGCAGGCGGATTGAGCGAAGATCGATCGAATGGTTACGTGGCAATCAATTTCTGTACTGTCGAAGTTGCGGGCGATGCCCAAATTAATACTCATTCTTATCGTATTGGGAACGGCGATAGCAGTAATAATGGGCGTCCCCTATTTATTTTCAGAATCTCCAAATCCGGTTTATTGGAATAATACGATAGGCTCTATTTCAAACACTAAATATTTATCATGAACTTCTCAAATTAAATACACCGTGCGGGTCCATTTTAAATATAGGCCGAATTGCGCCACAATATTACCGGTCCTCTTGCTGATTTAAAGGACTCACCCCTGGCACGCCACCCACCGCCACCGCACATTCCGCCACGCTTGCCCTATACCGCGGCCAGCCACTGCCGTTGACGCGAGCGGGATGATGATTTGGTGCCTTGCAATCGAGGCGAATAGGGGTTGGATATGACGGCCGCCGCAACCGAAGGATCGTCGCCAGCGAATGAGACTGACAGTCGGGACCAAACTGATTGCGGGACTCGCAATTCTTGTCCTACTTGCGGCAACATATTGGGTGTTGCAGAGGTCGGGCGCCCTTGCGCTGATCCTTGATGGAAACGCGTTGCGCCAATGGATCGGAGACCTCGGCATTTGGGGGCCGATCGCCATAATCGGGTTGATGACGATGGCGATCCTGGCAAGCCCGATCCCGAGCGCACCGATTGCGCTGGCTGCCGGCGCCGCCTACGGCCATACCTGGGGCACTATTTACGTTCTTCTCGGCGCCGAGGCGGGAGCGCTCGCCGCCTTCGGCGTCGCGCGGTTGGTCGGGTATGACGTGCTGCAACGTTGGTTCGGTGACCGGCTGTCACTGGGACTTCTCGGATCTCAAAACACGCTCACCGGAATCGTCTTTGCCAGCCGGCTCCTGCCCTTCGTCTCCTTCGATTTGATAAGCTACGCCGCCGGGCTGACCGTGCTGTCATTCTGGCGTTTCGCCATCGCCACCTTGGCCGGAATTATTCCCGCAAGTTTTCTACTGGCCCATTTCGGCAGTGAGATGGCGATGGGCGAGACCGACCGGATCCTGTTCTCGGCACTGGCCGTGGGCGCAATTACGCTCATCCCCATTGCGGTCAAGCTGGTGCGCGATCGAAGAAACCGGAAAAACCAGGAATGCAAATAATTTAATGCGCATGGCAAGACAGGTCCCGCAACACGTCACTCAGCGGTGGATAGGACGACCATAAGTCACCCCCGATACGTCACCCCCGATACCGCGCATTCCGCAACACGCTTCCCCTCGCCATTAACCGCCAGCACGGCGTTAAGTTTGCCGTCATCGCCGCGCTTGCCCCAGACCGCGATGGCGTCGTCCCAGAACACCGGGCGCTTGAATCGGATCGTGACGTCGCAGGTCTCGATGGCACCGTCGAGCGCCAGCGCTTCCATGAGGAAGTTCACCGTCTGATTGCCGGCGATGATCGGCGCGCGGAAGCCGAAGCCGTTGGCGTATTCCATGTCGAGATGGATCAGGTTGTCGCTGCCCTGGCAATAGCCGAGCGTACTTTCCGGCGTGCACTGCTTTTCGGTCAGCAGCTCGAACCCCTCTTCCGCCGGCGCGGGCGGCGGCGGACGCTGCGACCGTTTGGCGCCATCCGGTTCGACCTTCGTCGGGTCGACCATCATCACCTCGGGCCGGACGGTCATCATCGACCGGCCCGAGCCGTCGGTGTAATCCCATTCGCTGTGCGCGATCCAGCCGCGCGGGTGGTCGGCGATCTCGGTAAAGTGGCCGACCAGGGTGAACGGCGCGTCGAGCCGCAGCGGCGCATGCATCTGGATATGATGAACCGTGTGCACCTTGCCAACTTCGGGCCGGCAGCGCTGCATCGAGGCGGTATTGAACGTAATCGGCCGCCGCGCCAGCAGGGCCGGATCGACCCGGTCGCCGTAGCGCTCCGCCGGAATGCCGCAATGACCATGCAACCGGTGCTGTTCCACCGTGGTAATCACGCGGTTTTCGGTGGGGAAAACATAGCCCGCCTCGACACGCAGCTCGATCGACGGATCGACGCGGTAGGTCCCTTCGGGTTCGCCGGCGGCAGACGGGGCGTTCTGGGGCATCGGTAGTGTCCTTTCGGTCAAACGATAAAACCAATTGTCATCCCGGACGGCGCGACGCGCCTATCCGGGATCCATGTTTGCGCAAGCTCTGGATTCCGGATCAATGCTGCGCGTTGTCCGGAATGACGATCAAATTGGTTCGGGCCATCGCGCCCTATGCCGACACCAGCCGGACGTAATCGTCGAGCGACCCGTCGTCGAAGTTGCGCAGCACCTCGAACAGCTCGACCGCCTTCTCCTTGCCCAGCACCGGTTCGACCAGCCCTTCGAACTTGGTCCGCATGTCGTCCCAGCTCATCGGATTGGTCGGATTGCCGAGCGCCATCGCACACTCCGCATCGATCGTCGACCCGTCGGCGAGCGTGACCCGCAACGCGGCGGTGCGCGAATCGCGGTCGTCGGAGGACAGCAGTTTCACCCGGCTTAGCGTGTCGCGCAGCACCGGTTCCTGAACCCGTTCCTCGGAGAAGTCGAGCGCGGTGACCGGATAGCCGTTCAGGCCGAGCGCCACGCAGTAAGCGGCGCTGAATTTGCCTTCCAGCCCGGTCTGCGGGTTCGGCTTACCGGCCAGCATGGTGCAGAGATAGCTCACATCGACCTCGATCGAGTCGATCTCCTTGCCCATGACCTGATCCTTGATGCTGCGTGCGGCGTCGATCACCGGATGGGTCAGCAGGCAGGAGGAATACGGCTTGAAGGTGTTCTGCAGCACCTCCCAGTCTTCGCCATAGTCGAGCGCGGGTATCTTGACCGCGCCGTCCTGGATAATCGCCTTGGCGAGCGCGCCGTCGGTTTCGATCAGGTCTTCCGCCGCGACGAAGCCTTCCGCCGCCAGCTCGGCCGCCAGAATGCCGTTCATCGCCGCCTTGCCCGAATGGAACGGCTTCGACATGGTGCCGAACGAACCGACCAGCCCGCTGACCTGGGTCGCCGCCGCGCCGAGCGCGTTGCGCACGCCCTGCTCATCGAGGCCGAGCAGCACGGCCGATGCCGCCGCCGCCGCGAAACAGCCGAACACGCCGGTCGAATGGAAACCGCGCTCGTTCGCCGTCTGACCGAAGAAATCGCCGCCGAGGCGCGCGCCGGTCTCGAAGCCCGCGATATAGGCGGACAGGATTTCGCGTTCGCTCGCGCCCACATGCATGCCGACCGCCAGCGCCGCGTTCCAGGCCGGGCTGCTGAGATGGGCGACCGCGCCCACATGGGTGTCGTCATAATCGAGACAGTGCGCCATGGTGGCGTTGACCAGGGCGGCCGCCGCCGGCGCCGCCTTGCCGCCGAGCAGGACTTGCGCATCGCCGCTGGTGCCCCATTTGGCCGCGACCTGTCGTACCGACCGGCCCGCCTCTTCCGCGTGCGCGCCGATGCCGACGCCGATCGTATCGACCAGCGTCATCCGCGCGGCGTCGAGCACACTGGCCGGATAGTTGTGGCCCTTGGCGGCGGCGATGAAACGCCCCGCCGCGGCGGCGTTCGGGTTGGTCTGCATCTCGTTCTGCGTCTCTGTCGTCATGGCTCTATCACTCCCGTATCGCGCAATTCGCTGCGTTGCTCCTCGGAATAGCCGAGGTCGGCCAAAATACTGTCATTGTCCGCGCCCAGATCCGGCGCGCCGGTGCGGTATCCTCTTGTCAGCCCGGAGGGCGCGAACGGGCTGGCCAGCTGCGGGATGCGTCCTTCGACCGGATGATCAATATACTCAATCATGCCGCGCGCCGCGACCGTGCCCGACGCCAAAGCCTCGTCCGGCGTGTAGACCGCGCAGACCGGCACCTGATGCTCCTCCATCACCGCCAGTAAATCGTCCCGGTCCAGCGACCCGCAATAATCGGCAATACAATTCCGGAACAGGTCGGCCCGGTTGCCATGGGTGGTGTGCCGGTCTTCAGGGCCCTCGTCCTCGAAGATCAGATCCTCGCGCTCGATCACCCGGCAGAATTCGGCCCAGACCTTGGCCTCCAGCAGCGACACCGCGACCGGCTTCCCGTCCTTGGCCAGATAGGTGTTGTAGCGCGGATTGCCGCCGAAGGCCTGCAGCATCGGTTCGCCCGACTGTCCGGCCAGCCGCGCCATGCCGCCGGTCAGCACGATATTGCACATGTAGAACAGGCAATCGAACATCGACAGGTCGATATGACAGCCTTCGCCGGTCTGCTGCCGCCGCATCAGCGCGCCGAGAATGGCGGTCGGCGCCATCGCCGCCGCCGCATAGTCGGCCGCCTGAAACGCCGGCACCTGCGGCACCGGGTGCTGATCCAGCGTCATCCCCATCACGCCGGTCATCGACTGGATCACCAGATCGTGCCCCGGTACCCGGGCAAGCGGCCCGGTTTGCCCATATCCGCTGATCGAGCAATAAATCAGCCGCGGATTGGTCTTGCGCGCCGCTTCGTAGTCGATGCCGAGTTTTTGGGACACGCCCGGACGGAAGGATTCAATCACCACGTCGGCTTTTTCGAACAGCCGATGCGCGACGTCGCGCCCCGCCGGGGACGCGAGGTCGAGCGCGATGCCGCGTTTGTTGCCGTTGACGCTGTTGTAGTAGACGCTGCTTTTCTCGTGGTTCGGCGGGTTGTGACGGCTGTGGTCGCCGACGCCCGGCTGTTCCACCTTGATCACGTCGGCGCCGAAATCGCCCAGCATCTGCGCGCACCACGGCCCGGGCAGCAGGCGGCTGAAATCGGCCACGGTGACGCCGTCGAGAATGGGCGGCGCGTCCTTGGAGTGTTCCGTCATGATTTTCCTTGAGTATCCGGTTTGCTTGGTATGTCTAAATGCGTCGCAGGCAGATCGATAGGTCAGAGTCATTCCCGCGAAAGCGGGAATCCATCGCGCAATCTGGACTCCCGCTTTCGCGGGAGCGACGAGAAGAAATCCTTGTATATTTCCCGCCTTCCCGGCATCGCAGTCTACTTACCTTGAAACTTGGCGGTGCGCTTTTCGAGAAACGCGCCAATGCCTTCGCGCCGGTCGGCGGTCTCGTAAATCGTCGAGACGATGAAGGATTCGTAGTCGAGCGCCGAGTTAAGATCCATCTGCATGCCCTTGTAAACCGTACGCTTAATGAAGGCGTGGCTGAGCGGCGCCCGGGATTCGTAAAGCTTGACCATCGCCTTGGCCGCGTCCAGCGCCCCGCCCTTCTCCACCAGCGTATTGATTAGGCCGATGCGGTGCGCTTCTTCCGCCTCGATCGGCTCGGCCGCCAGCATGATTTCCAGCGCCTTGGATGGGCCGACGATTCGCGGCAGCCGCTGGGTGCCGCCCGCGCCGGCGACCGTGCCGATGCGCGCGCTGGTGATGGCATAACTCGATCCCTTGGCGCCCACCCGCATATCGCAGGCAAGCGCGAATTCGCAGCCGCCGGTCATGCAGAACCCCTCGATGGCCGCTATCACCGCCAGCGGATGATCCTCGAAGGTGCGGCATAGCCGGTGCCAGCGGTTCAGATAGGCCAGCGTTTCGGCAGGCGAGCTCAACGCCTGGGCGTCGTTCAAATCCGCGCCGGCGGAAAAATACTCCGTGCCCCCGGTGATGATGATGCCGCGCACATCCGCGTCCGCCTCGGCCACGGCGGCCGCGTCCATCATTTCGTCCATCACCACCGTGCTGATCGCATTACGTCGCTTCGGCCGGTTGAAGGTGATGATGAAGGCCGCGCCGTCCTTGGCGGCGGTGATCGTTTCGTAGGCCATCGTGGTTCTCCCTAATTCTGCAATTTGCCGCCGCGCGTTCAGCCGACCCGGCTCATGAAGTCGATCAAGCGCCGGTTTACCTCGGGCGCGTTTTCGAAGGCCGACCAGTGTCCCGCCTTGGGAATGCGGTGCAGCTCGAATTCCGGCATTGCTTCGCGGATCTGGCCGATCATGGTGGCGGCGGGCCGGAAATCGAACTCGTCCTTTTCGCCCCACAACACCATCAAGGGACAGGTGATCTGTTGCAAACTATCGAACAACCCGCCGCCCCGGCTGACCTTGCGGCTGTCATAGCGGGTGCGGTCCACGCAGTAGCGCTGGATTTCCATCGCTTCTTCATCGACCGAGTCATAGTAGAACAGCATATGCTGCAACAGGTTGTGGCGGATCGCCTTGCGCATCCGCGCCTCGTCGCCCCGCGCCTGCTTGTAGCTCATCATGTTGCGGATGCCGCCGAATTCGTTCGGCGGAAAACCGCCGGGCGAGATCAACGCCAGCCCCTTGACCCGGTCCTTGAGCCGCCCGGACAAATGCGCGCTGATCGCGCCGCCGAAAGAGAAGCCGCAGAAACGCAACGGCTCGTTGTTCGGGAACAGGCGCATCAGTTCGTCATAGACGATTTGCAGGAAATCCACTGCCGAAGTTTCCTTCGGCACCGCGGCCGAGGCGCCGTAACACGGCAGGTCGAAGGCATACACGGTGAAATGCTCGCCCAGCGGTCCCACGTTGCGCGCCCAATGGCGCCAGCAGCCGTAACCGCCATGGAGCAGGATCAAGGGCGGTCCACTGCCCTCCACATGCACGTTCATCACCGGCGCATCGCCGGTCGCTGCGTCACCCATCATTGACGTTTCCGCTCCTCCCCCCTGACAGGGGCGCACTGACACGTTAGATTTTCCGCGCGGCTGCGCGATCCTCGATCCGGCGAGGGCGCCGCCGGTCCGCTAAAGAAAACACAAAGCTGCCGACAAACAAATACCAGGGAGCGACCAAGGATGGAATTTCGGCTGACCGAGGAACAGGTGATGGTACAGGACAGCGCCAGGCGCATGGTCGAACGCGATATCCAGCCGATCCTCGACGCCAACGATCCGGACACATCGCTGCCCAAGAAGGACCTGCTGAAGATCTATAAATTCCTTGCCGCGCAGGGGCTGACCGCGCCGCGGGTACCGGCGGAGGACGGCGGCGGCGGCCTGTCGATGGTCAATTACGGCCTGATGTACGAACAGCTCGACCCGTGGCTGGCGATCTCGATCATGGGACAGGAATGCACCGTGTCGCGCATCCATGCGGAGGCGAACCCGGAACAGCGCGCACGCTGGCTGCCCGACCTGTTCGCCGGCAAGAAAATCTGTAGCACGGCCACATCCGAACCGGGCGCGGGCTCGGACCCGCGCGGCGTCACCACCCGCATGACCTTCGACGGCGACGATATCATCCTCAACGGCCGCAAGATGTGGATTTCCAACGGCTCGGTCGCCGACGTGATCGCCGTCACCTGCCTCGACGCGGTCGACGAGAAAGGCCGCACGACGCTGAAGCGCGTGCTCGTGGAACCGGAAGAGCATCCCTTCGAAATTCGCGAGATCGACACCTTCGGCCTGCGCCAAGGCCATCTGTCGGAAGCGGTGTTCGAAGATTACCGGGTGCCGCGCGAAAATCTGCTGGAATCCGGCGGCGACGCGGCCAAGATGCTGACTGTGACCTGGAACGGCAACCGGCCGCTGATCGGCCTCGCCGCCTGCAACCGGGCGCAGAAAGCCTTCGACCTGGCGCGCGATTATGCCGGCGTCCGCGAACAATTCGGCAAACCGATCGCCGGCCATCAACTGATCCAGAAGAACTTGGCGGACATCGAAACGGCGGTCGTGACCAGCCGGCTGCTCTGCTACCACGCGCTGGAAACCCTCGACCGGGGCGAACGCTCGAACGGCGTCTCGGCGATGGCCAAGCGTTACGCGACGACCGCCTGCGAAAACGCGATCAACCTCGCCATGCACGTCCACGGCGGCATGGGCATTGCGGTGGAATCCGGGCTGGAACGGCTGTTGCGCGACTGCCGCATGTTGCCGGTGCCCGACGCCACCAACGAAATCCTGACCCTGATCCAGGGCCGGGAAATCACCGGCATCGCCGCGTTTCGGTAGTTTGTGGCGGATCGAAATTGGATATGACACCAGTGTGGGCTGAGCCATCCAAATTCCACGTCACTCCCGCGAAGGCGGGAGTCCAGACGGCCCGATGGATTCCCGCCTGCGCGGGAATGACTCCGAATGGGACTGCCAACGCTAGAGCAACGGGCTCGGCATCTTACCAACTTGGCCGATCCCCCGCATGACCACCCCCATCCTCGACGGCCTGATCGTTCTTGAGCGCGCCGGACGGCTCGCCGGCGCCGCGGGCGCCAGCCTGCTGGCGGAGCTCGGCGCGACGGTCATCCGGGTCGAGGACCCGTCCCTGCCACCGCCCCGCGAACCGGAAGCCTGGCGCACCCATCCGCTGGCGCTCGCCGGCAAACGGCGGGTCCGGCTGTCCGACGTGCCAGCGGAAGCAACCGCCCAATGGCAGCGCCTGGAAGACTTCGCCGACGTGGTGATCACATCGCCGCCGCTGCCGGCAATCTCCACCGCGCCCGACGGGCCGATCCGTTGCGACGTCTCGGCCTTCGGCTCGGACGGCGACGACCTGCCGGACGATGCGGGCGAAGCCATCCTTCAAGCGGTCGGCGGCATGATGTCGACGACCGGCAGCGTCGGCGGCCCGCCGGAATTCATCGGCGCGCCCTTGATCGAACTCTACGCCGCGCTGAACGTGGTGACGTCGGTCCTGGCGGCGCTACGCGTCCGCGAGACCGGCGCGCCCGCCGTCCATAGCGACATCTCGCTGTTCGATTCCAGCGTGTCGTTGATCGGCGCGTTTGTCGGCCATGCGGTGATCGGCAAGGGCCACGGCATGCGCGGCGGCTCCCGCCACCCGCTGTGTTGCCCCTGGAACGCCTATCCCACCCGTGACGGCTGGGTGCTGATGTGTTCCAGCACGGAACCCCATTGGAAGCGCATCCTCGAGCTGATCGGGCAAAACGAATTCCGGGACGACCCGCGCTTCGAGACTATGGCAACGCGCATGCAGCACCGGGATGCGGTGGACGCGATGATCGCCGACTGGACGCAGCAGCGCACGACCTCGGAAACGGTCGATCAATTCCAGGCGGTTTCGCTGCCCGCCGGTCAGGTCTTCACCGTACCGGAGCTGTTACAGGCACCGGACGGTCCACCGACCCGCGAGATTTCGACATTGGACGGCCCGCGCGCCTGCCCGGCCGGCCTGTTCAAAATGAGCGACGCACCCGGCGTAATCGCGACCGAGATCCGCGCCGAGATCGAGGCGCCGGAAAGCATCGCCGCCACACCGCGCACCCGCGCGCTTCCCGTTCTAAATGCAACCACACATCTGCCGCTGCACGGTGTGCGCGTGATCGAGGTGGGCGTCTTTACCGCCGGCCCGCTCGGCGGCCGCTATCTCGCCGACCTCGGCGCCGAGGTCATCAAGATCGAACAGATGGGCGGCGAGAACGGCCGCGCCTGGGAGCCGAATTTCGGCGGCGTCAGCGCCTATTTCGCGACCTACAACGTGGGCAAGCGTTCGGTCACCCTCGACATGCAGTCGGAGGACGGCAAGGCGGCGCTGGCGAAGCTCGTCGCCTCGGCGGATGTGCTCGTGCAGAACCTCAAGGCGGGCGCGATGGACCGCATGGGCTTCGGTCCGGCGGCGCTGCTACAACGGCATCCCCGGCTGATCTACTGTTCCATATCGGGCTACGGGTCGACCGGCTCCAAGGTGCCGGCGCTCGACACCGTGGTGCAGGGCCAAAGCGGGCTGATGTCGCTGATCCAGACCCGGGACGAGCCGGTCAAGGCCGGGCTCTCGGTCGCCGATGTGTTGGCCTCGCATATCTCACCGCCGGCCATCATGGCGGCGCTGCGCCACCGGGACGCCACCGGCCGGGGCCAGCACATCGATATCTCGATGCGCGACGCGCTGGCCTGGACGACGCAGCTCTCCTGGCCCGGCGGCGGCAGCGCGCTGACCGGCGTGTGCCGGCTCGATTGCACGGATGGCTGGACGGTTGCCGAATGCCCGGCGGCAGAGGCGCGCGGCCATCTCGGTGACGATCCGTCTACCCTCACCTGCGATGCGATGCTGGCCACGCTCAAGTCCGCCGGCGTCACCGCCGCCAAGGTCCTGGAGCTCGACGATATTCTGACCCACCCCGCGAGCCGCAAGCGCCGCCTGTTCCGCGAAGCCGCAACCGAAGGCGGCATCCCCGCCCCGGTGCTGGCCGCGCCGTTCCGGTTCGACGGCAAGCCGCTGGAACCGGGCTCAAGTGTGCCGGTCGCGGGGGAATACAACGCGATGGTGGCGGAAGAGACGTAAGCCGCTACAAGACGATCTGATTAGCGTTGGGCGCTACTCAGCCGCCTCGCCCTCGCCGACCAACCCCCGCCGCTTATCCGCCTCGACGGCCGAGTTATCCCGTTCACTCACCGGGCCATAGCCGCCGCCGCCGGGCGTGCGCATCAGCACGATGTCGCCGGGCTGGATCACGTGCTGCTGCTTCGGGTCGACCAATTTATCGTTGACCCTCACCTCGCCCGCCTGGCCGGGTTCGCCGTCCTGTAGCCCCGGCGCGGGCGTCCGGGTGCGTTCGGCGAGGAAGGTCATCGCGGTTGGCGTCGGCGACAGGTTTTCCACCTTCACCTCCTGTCCGAGCCCGCCTCGATGGCGGCCCTGGCCCGCGGAGCCGGCGCGCAGCCGGCGGTGATGGATGCGCAGCGGCGCGAGCTGCTCGATCACCTCGGTCGGCGTCGACGAGATGTTGCTGGGCCAGCTCATACAGCTTTCGCCGTCCTTCACGTTGGTCGCCCCCATCCCGCCATTGAAGAAGAACAGGTTGGCGTACGTCGCGCCGTTCGGCCCGACGCCCGCCTGGGTCATGCTCCAGATCGGCCCGGCGGCGCCGGCGGTGACCTTTTCGGGCACCACCTTGCTGAGCGCATCGAACATCAGCGTCGGCACGTAATGGCCGGTCAGGGCGCGCGAGCCGCCCGAAGCAGGAAATTGCGGATTGATGATCGTACCTTCGGGCGCCACCACCTTGATCGGCGCGACCGACCCCTCGTTGTTCGGCAAATGCGGCGCGGCGGCGCATTTCACCGCATAGGCGGTCATCGCATAGGTGTAGCAAAAGGCGCAATTGATGGCGCGGTCGACCTGCGCCGACGAGCCGGTGTAATCGGCGGTCACCTCGTCGCCGTCGATGGTGACGGCGACCTTGAGGTCGAGCGGCACGGCAAGCCCGTCGGTCTTCAACGCACCGGTATAGGTGCCGTCCGGCAGATCGCGGATCGCCGCCCGCATGGCGCGTTCGGACCGCGACTGAATCTCGCCCGCCAGATCGCTCAGGCTCGCGAGCTTGTACTCGCGCATCAGCGTCGTGACCCGCTCCTCCATCAGTTCCAGCGCGGTGATCTGCGCCCACAAATCGCCGACGACCTCGTCCGGCGCGCGCACGTTCTTGCGCAGCATCTTGAAGAAGCCCTCATCCGGCTCGCCCGCGCGGATTATCTTCATGATCGGGATCTGCAGGCCTTCCTCGAAGACCTCGCGCGCCTCGGGCGAGCGGATCCGGCCGCCGATGTCGGGCGCATGCGCGGTGCTGCCGGCGAACCCCACGAGCCGGCCCTCGAAATACAGCGGTTTGCCGACGCTAATGTCCGGCAGATGTCCGGTGCCTTGCCAGATATCGTTGGTGGCGATGATATCGCCCGGCTCCAATTGCTCCGCCGGGATTTCATCGAGGAAGTGCTGAATGGTGCGCGGCAGGGTGCCGATGAAGGACGGGATGCTGTCGGTCGCCTGGGCCAGCGACCGCCCGGCGGCGTCGGTGATGACGCAAGAGAAATCATGCGATTCCCGTACCACCGTGGAAAACGAGGTGCGCAGCAGCGCCGCCGCCGCCTCGTCGACCACTGAGATCAGCCGCGTCCACAGAACCTCGAGCATGATCACATCGAAGGCCGCGTTGGTTTTATCCGTTTTCTGCTGCATACCGTGTCCTATATCCAAATTTGCGCGCGAAGGGCCGCATGCTCCTGCCTGCGCGAAGCCGACGCTTCGCTTCGGCGAAGGCAGGTCGTCAAGCTCAGCATGAGGCCCTCCCCGAAAGCCCGTTCAACCCCCAAACGCCCTCATGCTGAGCTTGACGAAGCATGAGCCTGACAACAATTTCGCCACCGCCAACCCATCGAGGATCCTACCCATCCCCCAGCTCGACGATCAGGTTGCCGCTGCCGTCGACCTGCATCGTCGCGTCCGGACCCACCACCAGGGTGGATTCGCTCTCCTCGACGATCGCCGGTCCGGCTATTGCCTCACCGGCAGGCAGGGCGGCGCGGTCGTAGACCGGCGTGTCCACATAGTCCCGCGCCTCGGGGAAATAGACCGGCCGGTGCGCCTTGGGCGTCGCTGGACCGTCCGATCCCGCATTGAAGACGATGCCCGATCCCGGCACCGGCGCCCGCATCGACACGCGAATGTTGATAATTTCGATGATCACGTCCGGCGGCAACCGGGAAAATGTCTGACGATAGGCGTCCTCGAACGCCGTTTGAATACCCGCCGCCGCACCCGCGTCATACGGGCCGGGCGGCAAGGTCACCACCACCTCGAAACCCTGTCCCACGAAGCGCATATCCGCGAGCCGTGTGACGGGCGCATTCTTTGCATCGAGTCCCGTTTCCTCAATGACTTGCGCCGCGTCCCTTTCAAGCCGTGCGAAGCCGGCCTCGAGCGTCGGCCAGTCGATATCCTCCCACTGCACCGCAACGGTGGCGGAGCGGTCGACCCGCGCCGGCGCCATCAACAACCCAAGCGCCGAGGCGACCCCCGCGGCGACCGGACAGAGCAGCCGCTTGATCCGCAGCTTGCGCGCCACGTAGAAGGCGTGAACCGGACCCGCGCCGCCGGTCGCCAGCAGCGTGTAGCCGCGCGGGTCCTTGCCCATCTCGGCGATGTGCACCCGCGCCGCGCTTGCCATGTTTTCATTGACCACATCGTGGATACCCCAGGCAATTTCCGTCAGCGACAGGCCGAGCCGGTCGCTCAGGGGCTGCATCGCGCCTTCGGCGGCGGCGCGATCGATCTTCATCTCGCCGCCGGCGAAAAATTCCGCGTTGAGATAGCCCAGCAGCAGATCCGCATCGGTCACCGTGGGCTCGGTCCCGCCCTGCGCGTAACACGCCGGGCCCGGCTGCGAGCCGGCGCTGCGCGGGCCAACCTTCAGCAGTTCCAGCGCGTCCACATGGGCGATGCTGCCGCCGCCCGCGCCGATTTCGATCAGCTCGATGGTCGAGATGTTGACCGGCAGGCCGCTGCCTTCCATGAAGCGCTTCTCGCGCGCCGCCTCGAACCGGTAGGCGACATGGGGCTCGCCCTCCTCGACCAGCGCCAGCTTGGCCGTCGTGCCGCCCATGTCGAAAGCCAGGATGTTGCGCTCGCCCGACAATCCACCGAAATAGGCGCCGGCCAACGCCCCCGCCGCCGGGCCGGATTCGAGCAATTGCACCGGCGTCCGTTTGGCTTCCGCCACATGGGTCAGCCCGCCGTTGGACAGCATCATGAAGAACGGCGCGTCGGCGCCGAGCCCGGCGACCTGTCCGGCCAGCCGCTCGATATAGGAATCCGCCAGCGGCTTGAAGAAGGCGTTGATGACCGCGGTCGAACACCGCTCGTACTCCCGGATCTCCGGCGCGACTTCATACGACGTGGTGACGAACAAATCGGGATAGGCGCGGGCAACCGCCGCGGCCGCCGCTTCCTCATGCGCCGGGTTGGCATAGGAATGCAGGAAGACGATGGCGAGGGACTCCACCCCCTGCCCGACCAGCGCCGCCGCCGCCGAGAGCAGCGACTCCTCATCCAGCGGCGTCACCACCCGGCCCGCCGCATCCATCCGTTCGCGCGCTTCCAGCCGGCGGTCGCGCGGCGCCAAGGGCACGGGCTTGGCGATGTTGAGGTCGTAGAGTTCGTATTTGCGCTCGCGGCCGATCTCGACCGCGTCGCGGAATCCTTCGGTGGTGATCAGCCCGGTGACCGCGCCGTTGCGTTCGATCAGCGCGTTGGTGAACAGCGTCGTCGCATGCACCGTGCGATACAGATCGGCCGCCGTCACCGCCGTGCCAAGCGCCTTTTGCACCCCTTGAATGACGCCGCGCGCGGGATCGTCATGGGTTGTCAGTTCCTTCGCCTTGTAGACCGTGCCGCTCGCCTGGTCGAACACGATGACATCGGTGAAGGTGCCGCCGATATCGACGCCAAGCGCATGGGTTTTGCTCACGGGCCGTTGGGCTCCCTTGTATTTCCGGTGTGATTCTGACAATCGCCGGTGGCCATCATAAGCCGGTGCGGCGGCGCGGCAAGCGGCGCACGGCTACTGCGGATACCGATGCACCCGATCAGGCAATCGCGTCGAAGCCGTACAGCTCCGCGGGATTCCGCACCAAAATCCGTCTGCGGATATCCTTGTCCGGAACCCACTCGGACAACAGGTCGAGCAAGCGCCCGGTATCGATCCGCCGGTACGGCCGGCGCGCGCCCGGGCCGTCCGGCGCCCCCGAATGGTCCGGCGTATGCGGCCAGTCGGAGCCCCAGACCAGCCGGTCCGGGCATTTGTCCACGAGGGACCTCGCGAGCGGTTCAACGGACTCGAAATCGGTGTCGCTGCCGCTGAGCCGGTAGGCGCCCGACAGCTTGACCCAACAATGGCCCCGGTCGAGCAGCCGCAACAGAGCCCCGTGGGCCGGGTGATAGGGAATGACCGTGCTCGAAACCAGCCCCATATGATCCACCACCAACGGAACCGGCAGGGCCGCCAAGGTGGGCTCCAACGCCGCCAGGTCATCCGGCTTGACGAAGAGCTGAAGATGCCATCCCACGATGGCGATGCGGGCGGCCAGCCGCGCGATCCGCACGTCGAGCGGCACATCACTAGGGTTGCCGCCGGACGCGATGTTAAGCCGGATACCGCACACGCCCGCGGCGTCGAGACGCCGCAGTTCATCATCCGGCGCGTCATCGTCGATCACCGCGACACCCCGGGCGGCGGCGCCGAATTTCCGCAAGGCGTCAAGCAGGCACCGGTTGTCCGAGCGATAGGGGCTCGGCTGAACGAGAATTACCCGGTCGAGACCCAGTGTCCGCAGCATCGACTTCATGTCGTCCACCAAGGCATCCATCGGCGTATAGGACCGACCATCCGCAAACGAATAGGCGTCCATCGGTCCGAAGATATGCGTATGACAGTCGCACGCGCCCGCAGGTGGCGCCTCTTTCGGGCGGCTGGCGGTGAAACGAAATCGGTCGCTCAAAATCCCTGGCTCCTCTTGAAAGGCAACGCCTGTGCCAGGGTGCCTCTGTGCTGGCATCGGCGCCAGCTTAGCCTCAATTCGCAAGTGGCGGCATTGAAGCCGGAATTTATGGTCTATACTCGGAGCCGGGCCGGACCGCCGCTCGCCTTCCCGACCGCCAATCCTCCGGGCCGCCACAGGACCGCACCCGACTTCACATGACCGCAGCCTCCTCCGATGCTTCCGAATACGTCCGTTACCGCGGGCTGATTCTCGTCGGCACCGTTCTGGCATCCGGCCTGCAGGGTATGGACACGCTGCTCGCCGCGGTCGCCCTGCCGAGCATGCAGGGCTCGCTTTCCGTTTCCCAGGACGAGGTATCCTGGGTATTGACCGCCTACCTTATCGCGGTGGCCATCGCCACGCCGCCGGTCGGCTGGATCAGCCGCCGGGTCGGCCGCCGGCGCTTCCTGATTATCGTCATCATCGGTTTTCTGATCTTCTCGATGCTGGCGGGAAGCTCCGACTCGCTCGCCGAGATCGTCACCTATCGCTTCCTGCAAGGCGTGTTTGGCGCGGCGCTGGTGCCCATGTCGCATCACATCCTGCTCGATATCTACCCGCGCGAGGAGCACGGATTCGCCATGGGCTGGTGGTCGGTCGGCGTCATGTTCGGCGCGATCATCGGCCCGACGCTGGGCGGCGCGCTGACCGAGTACCTGAGCTGGCGCTGGGTGTTCTACGTCAACATACCGCTCGGCGCCGCTGCGCTGATCGTGCTCGCACTCTTTTTGCCGGAGACCAAGCCGGATACGGCGCAGCGTTTCGACTGGACCGGCTTCCTGATGCTGACCGTCGCCCTGATCTCGATGCAGCTCATGCTCGACCGGGGCAACCGTCAGGACTGGTTCGATTCGACCGAAATCATCATCGAGGCCTGCCTCGCCGGCGCATTCCTGTACCTGTTCGTGATCCACATCATCACCGCGCGCCAACCCTTCATCGACCCACGCATCTTCCTCAACCGCAACCTGTCGATCGCGTTGCTGTTGACGACGCTGCACGGGGTCACGCTGGTCGGGCTGACCGGGCTTTTGCCGCCGTTCCTGCAGAATTTGATGGGTATGCCGGTGATCATCGTCGGATTGATCATGGCGCCGCGCGGCATCACGACCGCGATCATGGCGACCGTGTCGGGCCGGTTGCTGTCCCGGGTCGATCCGCGTCCGATCATCGCGGTGGGGATGGCGCTGCTCGCGCTGTCCATGTGGATGCTGGCGCAATTCACGCCGGAGACGGGGGTCTTCTATTTCATCGTCGCCATCGCCATTCAAGGCGTCGGCTTCGGCATGTTCTTCGTCCCCATCAACACCGCCGCGTTCAGCACCCTGCCGTCACATTACCGGGGCGACGCCACCGCCTTCATGAGCCTGCTGCGCAAGATCGGCAGCAGCGTCGGCGTCTCGATCCTGATCGGCCAGCTCGTCCGCAGCGCGCAAACGAACCATGCAATCCTATCGCAAAACCTGACGCCCTATAGCGAGACGCTGCGCCATCAACCATTGCCCGATCTGTGGAATATGAACGAACTGGCCGGGCTCGCCGCGCTCGACAAGGAAGTGATATATCAGGCGCAATTCCTGGCTTATCTGCAGGATTTCGAATGGCTGACGGCCTTTATCGTGGTCCTGATCCCCTTCGTTTTCCTGCTGGAGAACCCGTTCAAGGGAAAAGCGCCCAAGCGTTGATAAACGACGGCGGCCGATTTCTGCGCCGCCGCAAGCGTGCTACACAATTCGTCGGCACATGAGGAAAACGGAAACGCGGCAGGCATTTGCAATGTATATCGATGGAGAGTGGGTCGGCTCCGAGAGCGGCGGGACCTTCGACGTAACCAACCCGGCGACCGGCGAGAAGATCGGCGAGGTGCCGGACGGCGACGCCAACGACGCGCGCTGGGCGATCGCCGGCGCCGAGCGCAGCTTCCCGGCCTGGGCGGGACAGACCGCCTATGACCGTTCGCGCGCGCTCTACCGTGCCTACCAGATCATGATCGAGCGCAAGGAGGACCTCGCGCGGACCATGACCACCGAACAGGGCAAGCCGCTGCGCGCCGCGCTCAACGAGGTGCAGTACGGCGCCGACTTCCTGCTGTGGTACGCCGAGGAAGCGAAGCGGGTCTATGGCGAGACGATCCCCGCGCCGCGCGGCGACCAGCGGTTCCTGGTGCTGCATCAGCCGGTCGGCGTGGTCGCGGCGATCACGCCCTGGAACTACCCGGTTTCGATGCTGACGCGAAAGATCGCACCGGCGCTCGCCGCCGGCTGCACGATCGTTCTCAAACCCGCCGAGGCGACGCCGCTCTGCGCGGTCGAAATGTTCAAGGTACTGCACGACGCCGACCTGCCGCCGGGTGTCGTCAATCTGGTCACGGCAAAGGACCCGGCGCCGATCGGCAAGGAGTTTCTCACCAATCCGGCGGTGCGCAAGCTGACCTTTACCGGCTCGACCGGCGTCGGCAAGGCGCTGGCGCGGGGCGCGGCGGACCAGATGAAGCGTGTTTCGCTGGAACTCGGCGGCCACGCGCCGTTCCTGGTGTTCGACGACGCCAACCCGCAATACGCCGCCAAGGGCGCCGCGCTGGTCAAGTTCCTCAACACCGGCCAGGCCTGCATCAGCCCGAACCGCCTGTTCGTCCACAGCAGCATCGCCGAACCCTTCGTCGACGAATTCGTCAACCGGGTGACCCGGCTGCGCGGCGGCAACGGCCTGGAAGACGGCGTCAGCATCGGCCCGCTGGTCAACCAAGCCGCCATCGACAAGGTCGAGCGTCAGGTTGCCGACGCGGTCGACAAGGGTGCGGAGGTTCGCTGCGGCGGCCACCGCCTGATGGATGACGGGCTCGACAAGGGCCATTTCTACGCGCCGACCGTGCTGACCGGCGTCACGCCCGAGATGCAGATCTACCGCGAGGAAACCTTCGGCCCGGTCGCGCCGATCATCACCTTCGACGACGACGAAAAAGCGCTGGAAATGGCGAACGACACCCATTACGGCCTCGCCGCCTATGTCTACACGCAGAACGTCTCGCGGGCGCACCGCATGTTCGAGCGGCTGCGCTTCGGCATCATCGGCGTCAACGACATCAACCCGACCGCCGCCGCCGCGCCGTTCGGCGGTATAAAGGAAAGCGGCCTCGGCCGCGAGGGCGGCCGTGAAGGCATCGCCGAATATCTGGAAACCAAGCTGGGGGGATTTTCGGTTTAACCAGCTGCTAAAAATTTCAAAACATAGTGCTCGACCTCGTACTTCGACTTCGCTCAGCATGAGGAGCACAATCCAATTCTATAACCCTCGTGCTGAGCCTGTCGAAGTACGAGGGTGGGTCGAGGCACCAATTTGGAAGGTCACGTAAGCGGATCGGCCCACCCGCAACGAAACAATCGAATAACCCAACGAGGGAGACCCCACCATGAGCCGTTTACCCACTATCGACCCCGCCGACTACGACGCCGAACAGAAGCGTGTGGCCGAGGCGATCACCGCCGGTCCGCGCGGCGAGGTGCGCGGGCCGTTCGTGCCGCTGATGCACAACCCGAAAGCCGCCGACGCGGTGCAGGGCATGGGCGCGTTCCTGCGCTTCGACGGCACGCTGGACGGGCGGCTGCGCGAGATGGCGATCATCATGATGGGCCGTTTCTGGACCGCGCAATATGAATGGTACGCCCATTACAAGATCGCCCTGGAGGAAGGCCTGGACGCGGCGATTGCCGACGCCATCGCCGAACGCCGGCGGCCGGATTTCAAGAACAAGGACGAGGAAATCGTCTACGATTTCGTCACCGAAATGACCGAGAACCGCAAAGTCAGCGACGCCACCTTCGCCGCGGCCCAGGAACTGTTGGGGCCCAAGGGCGTTGTCGAGCTGGTCGTGCTGTGCGGCCATTACTCGGTGATTTCGCTGGTGCTGAACACC
>Ga0224508_10001119_pt1 | contig 24429 bp, 14 predicted proteins | sample SF_Jan12_sed_USG_4_FD_170157 | JGI IMG/M metagenome (GOLD analysis project Ga0224508, IMG submission 170157) | Sediment microbial communities from San Francisco Bay, California, United States - SF_Jan12_sed_USGS_21 | ecosystem: Environmental > Aquatic > Marine > Sediment | place: USA... | reverse complement strand
TGGAGACCGCCTTAGGAGCTAAATTGCTGTACCCTTTGCCTATGTTGCGTCCTTTGGTTTCAGTTAAGGAGCAAAACTTGTGGGGCACCAAAATACATGACCCTGCATTTAATACCTACATAGAAAGCATATTTACCTCTGGGGAAATGCCAGAGGACGTCAGGTCCGAATTTGGCGGCCTGATGCTAAAGCGCTGCGGATATGTAGACACTACAATGCTGATAAAGGCTACCGCAAATATGCTGGATAATAAGACTTCTTTGGTTAAAGAACGATTTGAAATTAAGGAACTTCTTATCGAGGGAGATTCTGTCAGCTATCGTGGTCGTACCGCGCGGAAAATAATTTTTTGTGAAGGTCCTAATTTGTCCCATAATCAGTACTTTAATTGGCTTCCTTTACGTCCTGTAAAAGGAGAGACCCTTTTGGTGGAGTTATCCAGGCCCTTGCCCTACATCTTGAACCGCGGAGTGTTTGTGCTTCCGGTTTTTGAAAATACAGCGGTGGTGGGGGCAACATTTGAGCATCGGGAACTCAACTGGAACTCTTCTGATAAGGGAAGGGATGAACTGGAGCATAAGTTAAGAACTTTAACTTCCATACCGTACAAGGTAGTAGCTCAGAAGGCAGGAATTAGACCAGCCACCCAAGATCGCCGTCCCTTTATAGGAATACACCCCAGGTACGAACCTTTAGGGGTGTTTAATGGTTTAGGGACTAAGGGTGTTTCATTGGCACCTTACTTTGCTCATGAGTTTAGTGAATTCTTGGAGCTCGGTACACCTTTGACCAATGAGGTAACCATTAGTCGCTATTTTATATTATATTACGATTAAAAACTATCCAATTTATGGTGATTAGAAGGCTATTACGCTTCTTTGCGCTACTTATGTTCTTGGGAGCGCCGGGCTTGGTGAATGGGCAAGAAACCATCGCAGATTTTGGGAAGAACCGGATTCAATACAAAGCATTTAATTGGCAGTATTACAGCTCTGATAACTTCGATATTTATTTTTATGAAGGAGGCAAGAACAACGCCAGGCAAGCTGCCGAATATCTAGAAGGAGAATACGACCGTATTACCCAGGACATTTTGGGGTATGCTCTTTATTCCAAAGCTAAGGTGTTTATTTATAATTCAGTAGCGGACCTGCAACAAAGTAATGTGGGGGTAAATGAAAGTAATTTTGCGGCTAGCGGTGAAACCGAATTTGTAAAGCCACAAGTGGAAGTAGCCTATCCCGGAAGTTCTGCCCAGTTCAAACAAGAATTGATATTCCAGGTTTCGAAATTGCTGATCCGTGACATGATGTACGGTGGAAGTCTCACCGATATGTTTCAAAGCGCCTATCTCTTTAATCTTCCCGATTGGGTGATAGAAGGGGCCGCCTTATATGTGACATACGGCTGGTCTGTAGAGATGGACGATTACATGCGTAAGTATTTCCAGAACAAGAAGTTCAAAAAGCTAGGCAAGCTAGAAGATGAGGAAGCCGCCATTATTGGGCAATCCATCTGGAATTACATTGCGGAAAGCTACGGGATGAATAACATATCCAACGTGCTTAATCTCACCCGTATCAACCGCAGTGAACAAAATAGCATCATCTACACCCTGGGGGTTACATTCGATCGATTTATTGACGAATGGAAAAGCTACTACATCAATATGTCGGATCAGATCATGAACGGCTATCAGTCTGCTGGTGATGCTTATGCCATTGGTGAAAATAACCGGGGTTATGTGTTCCATCAGTTGAAGTTCAGCCCCAACGGAAGTCTAATGGCATATTCTACTAACTTCCGTGGTAAATACGAAGTGATCATCAGGGAACTGGCTTCCGGTAATGAAAAGCGGATCCTTAAGGGTGGCTATAAGGTAATTAATCAGGAGACTGACAAGGAAATCCCCCTGCTTTCCTGGAAGGACAATAATACCCTGGGTATAATTAATGTAGAGAAAGGAATCTACCATTTAAATATGGTGGATGTTGGCTCCGGCAGCATCCAAAAGCGGCCCTTGGGTAAGATCACCCAGGTCAAGGATTTTCAGTTTCATGAGAAGGGTAAGACCGCTATTGTAAGTGCTGATAGTAAGGGACAAAACGACCTGTTTCTGCTCTCTCTAAGCAAGAATTCCTTACGTAGGATCACTAACGATCCTTACGATGATCTGAATCCCAAATTTCTCCCCGGAACTAACATGGTAGTATTTTCTTCGAACCGGGTAAATGATACCATAAGTAGAGAAAAAGTAAAACTTAAGGATATTGGATTCAATTTTAACCTGTTCCTGATGAGCTTGGATAGCGCTCCTAAGGTATTGACCCGGGTTACCAATACCCTGAGTCGTGATATTCAACCCTTTCCCACCGACCAGAATACTGTTTATTACCTCAGTGATCAAAAGGGGATCTTTAATTTGTATAAATACGATCTGCAAAACAAACTATACACTCAGGTTTCAAAATTCTCCCACAGTATTCTTAATTATGACATTAACATGAAAACTGAGGGCCTGGGCTATATCATGAAGCAGGCCGGGCAGGATCAGGCATTTTATCAAAGCAACTTTGATCTGAATCAAAATAATTTTACACCTCAAACCAAGAGACAGGAGATACAACAAGCTTTGTTTATCTCTGAACGTATCCGCGAACGCCGCCAGAAGGAGTTGGAGTCACTAGAGACAGCGCCTGTGGAGCAGGTTCAAGAAGTGGATAGCACGGTGGTTGAAGATCAGGCCACGGATATCATCGACACGGACGATTATGTATTTGACACGGAAATACTGGAAGAGGTCCAGGAAGAGCGTGATGAGCCTACCAGTGTCCTTCAAAATTTCCGTTCACTGGCCCGGGAGAGTCAGATAAACGGCCCCTTCCCTTACCAGCCCAGAGTGGGTTTCGACAATATCGTATTCTCCTGGGTGATTGATCCTTTAATAGGATTTGGCATTCAAGCCGAGGTCCAGGTCAATGACTTGTTAGAGAACCATAAATTCTACGGGGGGGTGTTGGCCACCACCGATTTGCGCAGTGGCAGTTACTACGGAGAGTACCATTATTTAAAGGATCGCTTGGATTACCATGCCCGTTTTAGCCGTCGTACAGTATTTAGGTCTATAAACGACCCCCGGGCCGACTATGATATTAAGTACATAATGAATAAGGTGGAAGTTGGAGCTAGCTTCCCCCTAAACGTACGAAGTCGTGTGCGGGTAAGCCCCTTTTACGTTGGTACACGCTCATACGACCTGGATCCTTTTAAGCTGAGCTTGCCGCCAGGTACGCCGGGAGGCCCCTTGCCAGCGTCCGATATTAAAAGGGATTATTTTGGAGCCAAATTGGAATATATTTACGACAATACTGTCATTGGCGGATTGAACTTTCTGGGTACTCGGGCCAAGGCCTCCATAGAGCATTATGAAAACTATGGTAATAGCGATCATAATTTCAACCAGTTCAAAGTGGATATCCGGCATTACCATAAGATCCACAGGGAGATTATCTTCGCTGGAAGGCTGTTCTACGCCCGTTCATTTGGAAACGATCCCAAAGATTTCCTATTAGGAGGCATGAACAATTGGTTGTTCAATGATACCGAAAACGAAAATAATGAGGGCGACCCACTATTTGATCCGGTTGACCAGGATAACAGTGACATACTTTTTGTAGAGTATGTGACCAACATGAGGGGATTTGATTATAATACCTTTAGCGGTAATAATGCTTTGTTGCTCAATGCTGAATTGCGATTCCCCATAGTAAAGTACTTTAATAGCGGCCCTATCGCCTCTAACTTCTTCCGAAACTTGCAACTGATAGGGTTTTACGACTTGGGTTCTGCATGGACCGGCAGCAGCCCCCTGGCCGATGAAAATAGTCTGAATACCGAGTTGATTGAGGCCGGTAACTTCAGCGCACGTATTAATAATTTTGGAAGTGCCTGGCTGGCCAGCTACGGTACGGGTATCCGTACGGTGTTGTTGGGCTATTATTTGAAGTTTGATGTGGCCTGGCCCATAGAAGATTATGAAGTGGGTTCCCCTAAATTCTATCTAACACTAGGTTATGATTTCTAAAGGCGGGTGACCAGGCTTGCAATTTTTTCGTATATTTCCTACTAATCTTCAGCAGTTCTATGATCAAATCTATGACCGGCTATGGTATAGCTTCTCTGGAAAATAATGTCCTGAGCATATCCGTAGAAGTAAAATCTCTGAATTCTAAGTTTCTGGATACGGTGATCAAATTACCGAGGTCTTTTTTTGACAAAGAGATAGAGGTCAAGAAGCTGATTTCAGAAAAACTGGATCGAGGTAAGATCTCGGTAAACGTTTCCTACGATCGCAAGGACGATCAGGTAGCAAAGATCGCGTTTAATAAGAAATTGCTAAAAACTTATTATCAGGAGGTGGCGGGAATTGCATCAGAATTAGGAGCGCCAACCGAAGAGATCCTCAAAATTGTGCTGCAGTATCCTGAGGTAATCAAAACGGACGAACCAAAGGATAAGCTACAAGATGACTGGAAGAAGATCAACGATACCCTGCTGGAGGCTATTACCAAATGCGAAGAATTCCGGATATCGGAGGGGAGTACCCTAAAGAAAAAGTTGGTGGTTTATGTGGACCGCATTGAGAATTACTTGAACAAGGTAGACAAAAAAGACCCCGCCCGAACCGAAGCCATCAAAGAACGACTTCAAAGACATATTAACGAGTTGCAGCAGGGCGATAAGTTCGATACCAACCGCTTTGAGCAGGAGATGCTCTATTACATGGAAAAGCTGGACATAAGTGAGGAGAAAGTGCGCCTCAAGTCTCACTTGGACTACTTTCTGGAAATACTAAACCAAGACACCTCTCAAGGAAAGAAATTATCTTTCCTCAGTCAGGAAATGGGTCGTGAGATCAATACCATTGGTTCAAAGGCCAATGACGCAGAGGTCCAAAAACTGGTTGTGAGCATGAAGGACGAACTGGAAAAGATCAAGGAACAATTGCAAAACATCCTGTAATAAAAAAAAGCTCCTTTTTGAGGAGCTTTTTTTGTATTTCTTTAAAGGCTAGTTCAGCTTGAAAATAATTGGAAGTTGCATCCGAACCCTTACCGGGCGCCCACGTTGCTTACCGGGCTTCCATTTTGGTGCACCGCTTAGTACCCGAATGGCTTCCTCATCACAACCGGCTCCAATACCTTTCAATACTCTTACGTCAGTAAGAGAACCGTCCTTACCTACCACGAAGGTAACGTAAACTTTACCTTCAATACCCATTCGGCGGGCTTGTGCGGGGTATTTCATTTGCTTTCCAACATAAGCATAGAAAGCTTTCATTCCTCCAATAGGCGCTGGTTGATCTTCCACGAACTGGAAAATCTCATCGGCAGCTTCTTCTTCCGGGGCTTCTTCGAAAACCACGTCCTCGATTACTGTTTCCTCGGTGACCTCTACGTCCAGATTCACTTCAATTTCCTCTTCGATTTCCTCTTCATCAGGAACTTCGATAATTTCAGGAGGAGTCACCTGAGGCGGTGGGGGAGGAGGTTGCTCGGTAATAGGAATGTCCTGCAGTTCCTCAAAATCAGCATCGAGCTGACCTAGATTCACCAGATCGTTGTCATCACGTGTAGGCCATTCGAAAGCTACGACTGTCAGCAGTAAGCTGATCATCAATCCGATGCTCATGTAAAAACCGGACTTTCTAAAAAGATCAGCGCTGGCGTTTTTCTTTAATTCCATAATTAAGATGTTTTTCCTAAGGGTGGACTGCCCATGTTTTCAAATATACGAAAGAAATATGTTTAGACCAATTTGGAGGTGAATTTAGCCATCGTCCAAAAGCCCAAAGCTCCCAGTAAACTTCCAGAACTATTAGCTGCCATATCTGGCCAACTAAATTCTCTGCCAGGGACCCATAATTGGCCTGTTTCTAATAATAATCCGTATAAGACCCCAAAAGTCACAATCGAGAGCAGATTTTTTAGGGAGTACTGAGGGTTTTTGTGCGAATAGGCGAATAACAATAGTATACTCCAGATCGCGAATAATCCAAAATGGCCCAATTTATCCACGGAAATGCCCCAATCCGGTGGTTCAGGCAATTGTGAACCGGGCATTAAGGTGGCGGCGGTTATAACCAATCCCCATAGTACAGCAGGTGTATATGAGTTCAGCCACCGTTTAAGCCAATTAAGCTCCAATGAGTTCTTTATAGTCTTCAGCACTTAACAATTCCGTGGTATCTTGATCGGATAGGGTGATCTTGATCATCCAACCTTCTCCGTAGGGGTCATCGTTAACCAACTCCGGAGCATCGACCAGGGCAGCATTTACTTCATTGACCAAGCCAGTTAAGGGCATGAAGAGGTCTGAAACCGTCTTTACCGCTTCCACCGTGCCGAACATATCCCCCTCGTTTATTTCTTCTCCTTCGGTTTCAATTTCCAGATATACGATGTCGCCTAATTCTTGTTGGGCAAAGTCAGTAATACCTATGGTCGCCGTGGTATTGTCATCGGATAGCAACACCCATTCGTGGTCTTTAGTATATTTTAAATTTTCGGGAATATTCATTAGGATTAATTTTCCCAAAAATACATTCTTTTTCGAAATGCCAAAATTATTATTGGGCCAAACTGAAGCTGATTTGCGTACCGAATCTGGTGGTGGCCCTTTTGAAGGAATTGGTTACTTTAGGTTCGTTTATATTGCGCTCAAAATATAGCTGAACGTTCAATCGATCATTAACCACATAGGAGATGGTAGGACTCAATTGGAAATTGAGGTTACCGCTGGTAATGGTATTGGATTCATCAATTTTTCGCTGAACTGTTTCCGTTTCTCCAATGCTGAAAGCCAGTCGGAAAGTGAGGTCGTTTTTCAAAGTAACCGTTTCTCCTCCAATTTTCCAGGGGATCTTAAAGCCTTGCTTACGATATCCCAGGTCCAGCACAAAATCCTTGCGATTCAATTCCGTGACTTGAGCATTGGAAAGTTGCAGGGCCAGGTTGCGTTCTTTGCGATATTCAATGCGGAAATCCAATCGGCTTCTGGTTCGAAGATTGATCCCGATTAACGGGGCAAAACGTTCGGTGATGGCTACTTGCCCGATTACATACAAGGGAACCCACTCACCGTTGTCATTGAATACTGAGGCCAAGGGGTAATTCTCAATATTGTTCTCCAGGGTTAAGTCGGCCGGGTCAAGGTATTGTCCGGAGTTGGTAAAGCCGATCACATCGTAGGTCGAAGTATAGCTATGCGTAATGTTAACCGAAGAAAAAATTTCAGATAGTTTCCCAACCTTTGAGAGGCCAGCGTAGTCCAACCTCCAGTTAGGAATGGGCGTTTTCGGAAATGGCGTAAGATTAATAGTATTGGCGTCCTTTCCGGTATAGGCAGCGATGAACGCTGGTATAAGCACGTCTTGAGACTGGTCACCATAACTACCGCCCGGATTGATGTTTTCAGATTCCAACCGTTGTTGTACGATACCGATGTTGTTTTCAAAGTCTTCAAATACCGGGTTGGTATTGTCACTGCGATTGCCCTTGAAGGCAGTGCCAATAGTTAGGAAGGATATGCTGTAACTTCCACTGCGGGTAGGGTTGAAAGATCCTATGGTAACCCGGTCGTCGTCGAATCGGAATATCTCGTTATAATTTGCGGATTTTAACTTGCGCATGGTCAGGTCGATGCGCAGATCCTGTAAGGGCTCTACCCGTCCTGTAATATTCAGGTCAATAGTACTGGATTGACCGAACGGGGTGGTAAGGAAAGGGCTGGGCGCCAGCCATCCGTTTTCCACAGTTCGATCCTTTATACTCAAATTTTGACTTCCTAGCACAAACGATAGCCCTGGAGCTTCCCAATCGCGGTCCATGCCGAATAGATGGGCGTCAGGAAGGAAGCCGGGTAGTATAGTGCCTTCTCGTTTGCTGTAGGTCACATTGACCGACCGTAATGACATCAGAAACCGCAAAGCCCCTTTTAAAAACTGTCCCTGGGGCGCACGTGCTGTAGTGTCGTTGGGGTTGGGGCGTGTGGTCGTGCGACTGGGTGTGTTAATGTCCTTGAGGAATTTTACTTTGTTATAAAGTTTCACTAAGTCCACTCGACTGGTAATATTTCTGTCGCGACTGTTTTGAACAATGTTACCTAAAGTGTCTTTTTGGTTGACTTCATTAATGGGATTAAAGGCACCGGATGTCCAGCTGTAGTTGACATTATAGCCGAGATCCGCATTGATCCAATCGGTCAAAGGTATCTTATCCAAGGGTAGACGATAGTTCACCCCAATGGTTTGGTCGAAATTTTTCAGGCGACCCATATCTTTTAAGTTGTCCCAAACCTGTTGCCTTTTAATTTCGGAGTCAATGTCCCCTTCGGGTTCATCCACAATGGCCAGGGCTCGGGCGGAATAATCCAGTGACAGGTTTCGCGTAAGGTTCCAGCGCATGTTGTAGATCCTGCTAAAGGTAAAGCTCTTTTCGAAGTATGGTTCAATGCCTTCTGTGGTTAATCGGTTATTGGCGTCCACGCCCCATAGTTGCGTCTTGATAAAGCGGCGATCAAGGTCGGCTCGGAAGGAGAAATTACTGGGGACCGGTGAGAAGTTTAGATCCTTGATGAGCTGCATAAAAGGACTATTCATCCTTTCCGAATTAGCAAATGGTTCTAAGATCCATTCTTTAGGACTGAAGTTATAGGAGAGCGCTCCCTTTATTGACTTTAGCTGGTAGGTTTCCGTTTGATAATTGTGTCGAACCACATCGCTATAGGCATAGGTTAAGGAAATATTTTCAATGTCGTATACCCGGGATTTTGCATCCTCCTTGGTTTTGACCTTGCGCACATTCGTAAAGTTAAGACTGCGCCGAGTGGTTTTGTCTTCAACGATCTTTCGATACCGCTCCCGTTCGACCTCATCATCAATACTGGCCAGTGAATTTTCCAAACTGATATCGGGATCCCTGGGATCGAATTGGGGGGTGATATTGGTGGTTTGATAACTGGCAAACATGGGGATCTGCAGCCCAAATTTTTCCGGGAAGAACTTGTCCAAACTAAAGTTACCGGAGACATCAAACTCCGTGACTTCCTCCCTGCTTCTCTGAGATATGCGGTCGGAAATACTGCCAAAGCCAAAGGTGGAGTGACGCACACTGGCGTTAACATTGCCAAAATCCGCCAGTTGCATATTTAAGTTGGCATTGGCTGCCCATCCCGCTGTTTGATCAAAATCACCCACCCTCAATTCGTTGGCCCAAATACAAACGGATTTCGGAGTGCCATCAGGACTGTCAGGATTTCTGATACCGATCATCAGAGCATAAACCTTCGACATATCCGGGTTCCCCAATACCCGGATACGGTGCCGGTCCACAATTTCCGGTCCGCTTTGGGGATAAGGAAGATTGATAGCGGCATTTTCCCGGTTCCGGCGGCTCTTAAGCTGATAAAGTTCATCAATGTCCAGATCGATTTCATTTTCCAGTGGCCATATCTCCCGGGGGTCGCTGGCTCCGTCCGGGGTCAGTTTCAGGGGGATCTCAATCTCGTAGTAGTTTTGGGTAAAATCTGTTCCGATCCGCAGAAAGGCTGTGGTTTCATCGTCAAGAGCGTCCTCACTTTCGGCGTGTAGGAACATTTTCAGCCTTCCATAATTGATTAAATCGAAATTTACATTCTTAAAAACTGCTCGGGCATCTCGATCTGCCAGGTCTTCTACACATAATTCAATGGATTGCTCATTCAAACGTCGCTCTACCGTAGAAGTGTTGTCCCGGTCCCGTTGAAAGCCTGGCGGTACGGTATACCCCGGGTTTTCCTCTTCATTAACTACTGATATGGTAAAGTTGGCATCTTCCAGATCCCGGTCCTCAAAGAAGCCATCTTCTTCCAAATTCTCCGTAAACCTTCTCCATTGACTGCCTACCAACTGGAAATTAGCCATCCTCAGAACGACGGGCTGAGTGAATCCCGTGAGGTATGTCCTGATATAGCGTATGGATTTGAAACCTTCGATATTTCCCTGCTGACGGTCCGGAATCCGCACAGGAATGCGGAAAAGATACCAGGTAACTTCGTCTCCATTTATAGTATTGGTGACCTGATCCTGAATATTTTGATTACCCACCCTTAAGGCTGAAGGATTCAGATCGATGTTGTACTCATAGTATTCTTCCAGGTCACTAATAGTATTGTCGATATTTAGATCTTCATTTTCCGGGAAGTTGCTGCCTGAGGGTACAAAGTTCTGGCTGCCGCTGGCTATGGGAGAGTTATTTTCCAGGTTATTGAAGTCTTTATAGCGTTCTACGATCTCTTGATTCTCCTGGTCTTTTTGAGCGTTGAGAAAATAGCTAAAGTCGTCGGCTGAAGGATCGTTGGTGATACGGGCCAGAGCCTCTGGAGATAATGTCACCGGCAATTGATCTACAAAGATGCTATCAAAGTACGATAGTTCATTTTCACTACTCAGTCCATCCAAGCCAATATCTTGATTGTCACGGGCACTGGAGCTGTTGTCAAAGGCATTGGTAAGGAACTGCTGGGTGGTTGTTCTCCCCCAAATCGATTCCGTTACGTTACCACCCGATCCGGTTTCGATAACACCATCTGCTGGCAGTCCGTTTTCAAAGCCATGACTATCGTCGGGGATCAAATCCTCCGACACACTTCCCAGGTTAAATATCAATTTTCCGTTAAGGTCCGTATTATTGGTAGGGTTTTCACCCGCCAATATCCGGCCATTAGGGCCGCTGATAAAGGGATCCATCAGCCAGAATTCCAGGAATTCAATGTTGGTCTTATCAAAATCTACATCGGAGGTGACCGCCCTGGTAATACCTCCCCAATTGTCCTCAGGGTTGGGCAGACTACCATCGGGCAACAGATTAGGGTTGTAATTATAGGGCCCGCGTTCTTGGGGGAAATAAGCAATGTCAAATATGGGGAGGTTCAGGTTGATCTGTTGGCGGTCCTGTTCGGTAAAGATCTCCTGAGGAATAACCTGACGGGAATAATGATTGTCGGTGTCGATATTATCAGGAGTATTGCTGTCATTGCTACGATAAAAAACATTGTCTACGATATACCAGGCCATCTTAGCTCGCTTAAATCCGGAATTTAATTCATCCACCCGGGTCACCCCGAATCTCATATCATCGGTTTGTGGAGTACTGGCGTGTTTCCAGCTGATAACATTACCCAGGTTGAAGGGGGTTACAGTGGCTTCGAAATCGTCGATGTAGGCCAACCCGTCCCCGGCGTTTTTATTGGAAGTCCCCGGTATTAATTGTGCAAACTCTGCATTAAAGGTGATATTGGAAGGTTCCTTAGTCTGAATAAAGGGCAGGGCATCCACCATTTTGGTAAGGAACCGGGATTCCTTGCGGTAGTTGAAATCCAATCCCCATTTTACATTACGGGTGGGCTCACTGCCTACGCTAACCCGGGTGATCAGCGGTCTTTCATTCAAGTAAAGCAGCGTACCTCCCAGGTTGATGTCGTTATTGAACCTGTAATCCAGACGGGTACCCAACAGGCTGCGGGTTTGGAAATTGAAAAGGTCGGCCTTTTCATATGCAATGTTGATTTGTTTCCCAGAAATAAGGATCCCATCATCGATTATGATGACCTTGCCCAGATTGTAGTCCACTCGGTAATGAACACCTTCTTGAAGAATGGTATTACCGGCGGTAACCGTAACGGAGTTCTCGGCGATATTGATACCGGGTAAAACAATTTCGTTACTGGATCCCGCCAGGAACTGCCCCTTAACGAAAAATTTGTTTTTCAGGGCATTGAGCTGGGCATCGGCCCGGGTACCGTCATAGAGTTCCTGAAAAACAAATCGGTCCTTAAGATCTTGTTCACCATCGGTAAAGAACTTGTCCAGGTCGGAGCCAAAGGGTTCCAATACCGGGAATATGATATTGCCGGATTCCGTGGTTATGGTCAGCCCTTCCACGAAGTCAAAATTACCGTCGGGTTGAGGGTCATTGTTGGGGTTGAGCTGGTCCAGTCCGAACAGTTCTATTAAGGGTATATTCTTGGTATTAACTCCTTCATGAAGACTGGGATTGTCTTGTCCGGTTACATCGTCCCGGTAAATTATTCGCAGCTGGAATCCATCTTGTGCCACTTGGTTGGCATTTAGATTATAGATGTTTTTCATCATCAGGTCCCAGGTATTGGCCGTGCTGTTTATTTTTCCAGGGCGCAGCAATTTCAGGAAAATAACTTCTGATTCCGGCCGGTTGGCATAATCGTCGGTCAGTTCGCCCACTTTATAGTTTTGACCATTGAAGCTGTACTCAAAAGCGACTGCCAGGACCTCATCATTCTGCAGCTTTCTGAAAAGACTGATGTACCCCAACTGTCTGTTGATGTTATACTCTCGATCACTTAGCTTACGGGCTCCTCTGATCACTTCAAAATCCGTAGATTTATCCAGTCCCAAGTCGGTAAGACCATCGCTTACTAAATTGGCATCCCGTAGATCGGGGTCGGAGTTTAATACCGTCAGCAGGTCATTAGCATCATTGCTGGCAGGTGAGCCAGGATCGCCGTTGGTAGCTATATCGGGCCGGGCGATGACCCTGCCTTCTCCCAGGTCCATAAATCCGCCGAAATTCCGTAGGGTCTCGGTGTCATTATTGCGGTTGAGGATATATACTTCCACCCGGGTTACATTAACTCTGGAGATGATCTGGGGCAGGGAACTCAACCATGAGTTGTAATTGTCCCTGAAGAAATGCCCTAAGAAAAAGTGCCGGTTTTCGTCGTAGTCGGAGGAAGGGATCTCAAATTCCCTGGCCTGCGAACCTCCTTCAATGGTGATGGCATCACTGCTACCTCTCTGTGTGGAAAATACCCCGCTGACAAACAGCTTGCCGAACTGTAATTCCGTTTTTACCCCGAATAGGTTTTGTGAACCCCGGATCAAGCTATTGCTGATCCCCATACTCACATTACCGATTTCTATCTTCTTTATAATGTCCTCATCGAAGCCGGTGTACTCCACCCTCAAGTCATTCTCAAAATCGAAAGAGGTATTGTTGTCGAAATTAGCGGTGACTTGCAGTTTTTCTCCGATTTTACCGATTACGTTCATTCCAATGCGCTGTTCAAAATCGAAGGTTCCTTGTTTTTGACGACGAATGGGGATGGCGGGGTTAAATATCCGCTCTGAGCGGAAGCCAAAATCCAAGGTAACGGAGCCGTTGGGCTGGATGTCTACGAAGCTTCCCCCGAAAATACGATCGAATACCGGGCTTATGGGAATTTTGGGGATCAGACGCCGGCCGCTGATGGCGCTCTCACCATCCAATTCGGCAGCCTTGGTACGCCAGTAGTCACGGATGATCTTTTGTTCTTGAAGCCTGCTGTATTCTTCGAAGGTCATGATGGTGGGAGCGCGGTAGTCCACACCGTTCATCTGTTCATAGATGGTATAGTTTCCACCGGTGTCGACTTCGATCTTCATGTCCAAGCCGAATGGATCTCCTTTCAGTAAAGGGCTGTATTCCACATCTCCTGAAAAGGGATCCCCAATGCGGTCGACGGGGTCGTATACTGGCTGGCGACTGGGTTCATAAGACTGGGGCGGGATGGTGTCGGAGGGGATGGTGTCGTTTACTTGCTGAAATAGCCAGGCACCCTCGCTTTTTGAGTAGCAGGTATCAAGAGCCCCCAGCACTATGAACAGCACCAGGATTATAGGTAATGTTATCTTATCAATACTTGACTGCAATGCGTTTAGGATGATTTAAGAACCCGCTTAATTAGCTCTTCCACAGTTAAATCCTTTTCGGCATTTCTAAGGTTGTTAATAATGGCTTTTTCCGCTACGTTTTTGTTGATCCCAAGGGTGACTAAGGCGGATAACGCTTCATTTTGGATGCTATTGTGCGAAACTTCGTAATTTTGGGCGTTTTGGCTCACTAAAGCCTCTTTTTTCACCTTATCTTTCAGTTCCAAAATTATTCTTTGCGCCGTTTTAGCCCCCACACCCTTAACACCCTGTATCACAGGTACATTCTCTGTCAGAATGGCGTGATGAATTTCATCAGGAGAAAGAGAGGATAACATCATAATTCCGGTAGCTGGTCCCACTCCGGAAATGGAGATCAAGGCCATAAAAAGTCTCTTTTCCGCTTGATCAAAAAAACCATATAGCGTATGGGCATCTTCTTTGATATGACTGTAGGTAAACAGCTTGGCTCTGGTTAAACTCTTCAGCGCGGAGTATGTGCCTAGAGTTATCTTTAATTCGTACCCCACTCCCCCAACATCAACTACCACAAAGGCCGGTTCTTTTTCAACCAGGGACCCCTCGATATATGCATACATCAGCTATCACTTTTGTCAACCAAAGGTAATATAATTTACCCTTAAGTAATGACCATATGCTCGTTAATTTGAGCTTCAACAACGGCGATAGAAACCATATTCACGATCTCCCGAACCGAGCTTCCCAATTGCAATACGTGAACCGGTTTGTTCATACCCATAAGGATAGGTCCGATGGCCTCTGCTCCCCCAATCTCCATTAATAATTTATAGGCAATGTTACCGGAGTCCAGATCTGGGAAGATCAGGGTATTGGCCCCTTTTTCAGCCAGGGCGCTAAAGGGGTAGTTACTTTGCTGTATGGTAGTATTTAAGGCAATATTGGCCTGTATGTCGCCGTCAATGATGAGATCCGGGAATTTTTCTTTAGCCAACATAGCCGCTTTGGCTGCTTTAATGGGTACCGCACCTTTGCTGGAACCGAAGTTGGAATATGATAACACCGCCATCCGGGGTTCGATATCGAAGAACTTAACGGCATCGGCAGTAAGGGCGATAATATCCACCAGGTCTTCAGCGGAGGGGCTCACATTCACGGTGGTATCCGCAAAAAAGTAGGTTTTCTTCTTGTTGGAGATGATATACATTCCCGCCACCTTGTTTACCTGGGGCTTTGTGCCGATCACCTGCAGTGCCGGCAGAATGGTCTTGGGATAGTCCTTGGTAAGCCCGGAGATTAAGGCATCGGCTTCCCCCTGCTCTACCATCATGGCCCCGAAATAGTTGCGATCACGCATTTGTTTTTTACCCTCATAATAGGTCAGTCCCTTGCGTTTTCGTTTTTCATAAAGCAGCTGTCCGTAGTCTTCGGTTTTTTTCTCTTCTTTCGAGGTATCGATTATGGTGCAATTGCCGATCTCCAAATTGTGGGTTTCAGCCAATTGCTCAATATGGGTCTGGTTACCCAGTAATATAGGTTGGCCGATTCCTTCTTCCAGTACGATCTCTGCTGCCTTCAGGATCTTGTAATTATCCGCTTCAGCAAAAACCACCTTTTTGGGTTCTTTCTTGGCCCTGCTGATCATTTGACTAGCCAGTTTATGATGAATTCCTATGCGTTTCTGTAAGTCTTCATGATACTTATCCCAGTTGGTAATATTGATCCTGCTGACCCCTGATTCTATGGCAGCTTTAGCCACTGCCGGCGAAACGGACGTGATCAACCTGGGGTCCAGCGGTTTAGGGATCAAATAGTCTCTGCCAAAGGTTATGGATTTACCACCGTAGGCTTTACTAACCAGGTCCGGCACCGCTTCTTGCGCTAACTCAGTAAGAGCCCGTACCGCTGCCAGCTTCATTTCCTCATTAATTGCCGTGGCCCTTACATCCAGGGCACCTCTAAAGATATATGGAAACCCCAGCACATTGTTGACCTGATTGGGATGATCGGACCTTCCAGTAGCCATGATCAAATCGTCCCGGGCAGCAATGGCTTCATCATAGGGAATTTCCGGGTTGGGATTGGCTAAAGCAAATACAATAGGATCTTTGGCCATGGTTTTCAAGGCATCCGCTGACAGAATATCACCCTTTGACAATCCCAGGAACATATCAGAACCTTTCAAGGCTTCTTCAAGACTTTCAACTTTGTTGTCCGTGGCAAATTGAGCCTTTATGGGATCCAGGTTCTGACGGTCTTTATGGATCACTCCCTTACTGTCCAGCATAATGATATTTTCCTTCTGAGCTCCCAGTAACAAATAAAGTTTGGTACAAGCTATGGCCGAAGCTCCCGCACCGTTAACCACGATCTTTATTTTGTCAATGTCTTTCTGCACCAGCTCCAATGCGCTTATCAAAGCTGCCGACGAAATAATGGCGGTACCATGCTGATCGTCATGCATGATGGGTATCTCCATTTGTTCTTTTAGGGCATCTTCGATTTGAAAGCTTTCAGGGGCTTTGATATCTTCCAGATTGATCCCCCCGAAGGTAGGTTCCAGTGATTTTACGATCTTAATAAACTCCTGTGGGTCTTCCTGATCTATCTCGATATCGAAAACATCAATCCCAGCGAATTTCTTAAACAGCACTCCTTTACCTTCCATTACTGGCTTGGAAGCGCTGGCTCCGATATTTCCCAATCCCAATACGGCGGTACCATTGGATATTACCCCTACTAAGTTGCCCTTGGCGGTATAGCGGTACACGTCCTCCGGATTATCGGCAATCTCCAGACACGGTTCTGCTACTCCGGGTGAATAGGCCAGTGCCAAGTCCAGTTGTGTACTGAGCATTTTAGAGGGTACTACCTCAATTTTTCCCGGCTGCCCCAATTCATGATAATCAAGGGCATCCTGTTTTCTTATTTTGATGGCCATATTGTTAGTTTTTTAAAAGGAGGTTTACAATTAAGTTTTTAATTGTCACTATTCCTAATGATGGCATGGTGGAACCTGTTGGGGGCACTATTCCATGTTGAACACCCAACTGTTAAGTAAGGTCGAGCCGCACTTTTATCATCCAACTGTACTCGGTTTTGGATCATAGGATTTGGCTTATGAGGCACCGTCTGTCCCTCCATTATTAGCAATGGAAGCAATGGGATTTCTCGGTCTTGACATCCTAATGGTTATTACGAAGCGTGTTCGGATTCTGTTCGGAAGGTTTCCAGAATTGTTTCCAACTCCCTCAAGGTGTTCCGTTTATTCGTGCCGGGGGAGTAAACAAAACCTTCGATATAATACAGACGGTTCAATTCCTCATCCACGAAAGTGTAGCTCAGAAAAGGCCCGCCCATGGTATTGTTATTTAATTTCCATACTCCACGGCTTTCCACGCTAAATTTTTCACCCAATGTTACCGATGCGGAGTCCACCGGAACCAGGCGCTCCGTGACCATGTAGGAGAGGCTGTCATTGCCTAGTAAAAACCGTCGCCATTTGCGATCGCGGAATCGGATGATATTTTTAAGGTGAAAGGACTTTTCAGAGGTATAGTTGGCATAAGTGATAAAAATGTTCTTATCTATCTTGCGGTCCATCTGACGGATCCATATGCTGTTTTCAGTCTCTACGGCAACCTCATAACCATAGGGAACCTTCATATAACACTTGTGGTCATTCAGGAGTTTATTTTCAATTCCCTTTACCGAAGGCGCTTTGTAAAGAGCACGATGGTAGCGGTTCTTTTCAACATCCACGAAATACTTCAGCAATTCGTCACCATTATTTCTAATTTGTTCTATCAATTTATCGGTGGATACCTGGAAAAGATACAGTACCGATTGATCTTTAGCGAACAGATTACTTTGCCTGAACATAAAGAGTTCAGGTTCCTGCTGAATACGCTCTAAGGATTCATTGGTGAAATAATTTCGCAGAATTAGATCGCCTCTGGTATTGTCCTCAAAAGAGTAGACAAATATTAGATTTTTACCGTGTTTTAAAATCCGATTGAATTGATTGGGATCGATGTGTATTAACTTGAATTTAGGCTCATCCTGCAATAGCCCTGGAAAAGGGGCTCTAAAGATATTGCGTATCTCCTCACCCAATGGTCCGGCCCATTTGGTGGAGTCCATGACCAAAATAATTTCACCGGGGTCTCCATTGGCGGGGGGAAGCAGGCCGTTTTCTTCAAGTGATGAGGAGCATCCTGCGGCGGTCATCAAGACGATGAGCCAGGCTAAGGTTTTTTTCATAATGGTGCTATAAGGAGTACATCTTAATAACGCGGAAGGTTAAAAATAGTAACATCCTTTCACAATGAGAAATGTAGACTAATGGCTAGGATAACTTAAAACTAACCGATGATCAGTTTTTGGCCGGGTTTTATCTTGTTGTTGTGAAGATTGTTCAGCTTTTTCAACTTTTCGATAGTAAGGCCCTTATACATTAAGCTGATATCCCAGAGGGTATCTCCTGGTTGCACCAAGTGCACTTTTGAGTTAGGCATTTCCCGGGGTTTACTGGTTTTCTTAGCAGTTACTACCTGATGCCCGGGCTTAACATAAATGGTCAACGGCTGTCCCACTTTGATCAAATTCCCCCTCAGGTTGTTCCAACGCCGCAGGTCAGAAGCACGAACATGATAGCGTTCCGCTATGGTTCCCACTACGTCACCGGAACGCACCCTGTAAGTAATTTTCTCTTTGCCGTAGGAAGATCCCGGAGCTTTTTTTGCAATTAATTCTACCTTTTGCTGACCAACCTTTGCGGCAGAATCCAGGATCATTTGCCGATTGGCAGTCAGGTATGGCATCTTATCTGTAGGAATCCTTAGAGGATAATTTTTAGCTTCTTTAGGAATGGCATTTCGTTTAAGTGCCGGGTTTAGTTTTTGCATGTCTTCCAAGCACACCTCAATCTGCTCGGCGAATGTATTAAGATCGAGGTACTGACTAATTAAGATGGTGTCGCTTTTTATGGGATACAAAAGGCGATCGATATGTATATTGTGGTCGTTTAAATGATTCATTACGTACAAAATGGCCACGAATTGTGGAACATAGCTCCTGGTTTCACGCGGCAGATATTTGTAGACCTCCCAGAAACTTTTCTTATAGCCTGATTTGCGAATTGCTCGACGTACTTTACCAGGTCCGGCATTGTAAGAAGCCAAAGCCAATTCCCAGTCGCCGAAAATTTTATACAGACTTTTCAGGTACAAACAAGCAGCTTCAGTAGCTTGGTAAGGATCCATGCGCTCGTCAATATAATAGTCCTGATGAAGCTTAAATAATCTTCCGGTACTAGGCATAAACTGCCATAATCCTACGGCTCCCGCTCTGGATCTAGCCGTGGTATTTAGGCCGGATTCAATAATTGACAAGTATTTTATTTCGTCGGGTAGACCGTGCTTTTCCAGGTAGTATTCGAAAATAGGGAAATACAGGTTCTTACGTTGGATCATAAGTTTGGTGTATTCCCGATCCCTGACCGTGAAATAGTCAATAAATGATTTAACTATCTTGTTGTAATTAAGGGGAACATCAGAATTGAGGCAAGCCAACCGGTCCTCAACCTCTTCGAAAGAAAAGTCTGGAACATATTCATATGAAAGCAGCACTTCTTTGGTGGAGTCACCCGGCCATATATCACGAGCCTTTTCAGCCACTAGTCCGGCACCTGCCAACCACATCAATATCGTTACAAACATCAACCGCTTCATCTTTATTACAACTAGTTATAGGAGGGATTTAGTATATTTTGTGCAAAAGCCATCAGGCCTTGTTCATTGAAATCGTCCGCCATGATCTGAAAACCGATGGGCAAACCGTCCTGATCGTTTCCATTGGGTATGGAGATGGCAGGAATGCCCGAAACGGATGCCTGAACGGTAAAGAGATCGGCCAGGTACATTTCCAATGGGTTGTCCTTAAAACTCCCCAATTCAAATGCAGTAGTGGGAGTGGTAGGCAGCACAATAAAGTCATATTCTGAGAATAACTCCCGGGTTTTATCTTTTATCAATTTTCGTACTTTCTGAGCCTTAGTGTAATATGCATCATAGTAACTGGCGCTTAGTACGAAAGTACCCAGCATAATTCTTTTTTGCACTTCTTTGCCAAATCCACTGGAGCGACTCTGCTTATAAAAAGAAGTTAAATCTCCGTTGTGATCGCTGCGAGAGCCGTACTTTACTCCGTCGTAACGAGAGAGATTTGAGCTGGCCTCTGCGGTAGTAAGAATATAGTAGGTAGGCAGAACGTAGTCCAGTAAGGGGAAGTCTACCGGTTCTACCTGGTGTCCCATTTGCTTCAAATGCTCTAATCGCTCTAGGGTTTGATGTTTGACATCGTCCTGAAGGATCTCGTTGTCCAATGTATCTTTAATATAGCCCACCCGGTAAGTTCTGGAATCACCTGGTTGGTGGTAGTAGTGGGGTACCGGGGTTTTAGAGACTGTGCTGTCGTATTGATCGGCCCCTGCTATCACTTCCAGCAATAAAGCGTTATCGTAAATGTTGGTAGTAAGTATACCGATAGTATCAAAGGAGGAGGCATACGCAATGAGTCCGTGGCGGGATATCCTGGAGTATGTGGGTTTTAACCCGATAACTCCGGTAAAGGCGGCTGGTTGTCTCACAGAGCCTCCGGTATCGGATCCCAGGGCAGCATGACACATACCGCATTGCACTGCCACTGCACTTCCGCCGGAGGAACCTCCGGGAACCCTTTGTGGATCGATGCCGTTTTTTACAGGCCCCAATGCCGAATTCTCATTGGACGATCCCATGCCGAATTCATCACAGTTATTACGACCGATAATAATGGCGTCTTCGTCCAGGATCTTTTGAACGGCAGTACCGGAAAATTGAGATTGGAATCCCTCTAATATGTGGCTGGACGCCTGTAGTGGGTGGTCTTGGTAGCAAAGGACGTCCTTAAGTCCTACTACCATTCCGGCTAGCCGGCCGGCCTGCCCTTGGGCAATTTTAACGTCAATTTGTTGTGCTTGTGCTAAGGCTTCCTCTTTATAGACTTGGAGGAAAGCGTTGAGATGTTGGTGTTTCTGAATATTGTCAAGGCACGAAGTAACTACCTGAGTGCATGAAGTTGCTCCAGTCCTTATCGCTTCTTGAATTTCCCTCAAAGAGGTCAATGTCTCCAATCCTATTAATTTTTGTCTTCACTGATGGATTTGGAGCCTTCTTCAATTTCATCTTTGATCTCCTTGGTGGCATCTTTGAATTCCCGAATGCCTTTACCCAGTCCGCGGGCTAATTCAGGTATTTTCTTGGCACCAAATAGCAATAAAATGGCAAAGATGATCACGAATATTTCGGGTCCTCCCAGTGAAAATGCTAACAAAGTTTGCATAGCCTTAGATTAATTGTGTACTTCTAGTTTATAAGTAATTAGTAAAGATATGTATTTAAAGGTGGTAGACAAACTAGCCTAACTACTATTTTGATATTTATCTTACAACGCTGGGAAATCCAGAAAAGTAGAAAAATAACGGTTATTTGGGTTGTAACCAGGCTAGCGGATCGAGCTTATTGAAGCTCTTCCATACTTGAAACTGTACTTCCGAAACTCCATTGGCATCAGTATACACTTCGCCGATAGGATCTTTGGCTTGCACTTTATCGCCGGTTTTTACCACGGCTTTGTTCAAGTTCGCATATACTGTGCGGTAATCGCCGTGTTGGATAATAATGACTACACCGTTCATTCCGGGAACTGAGGCGATTTTGGAGACCTCACCGTCAAATACCGCTCTAACAATTTCGTCTTTCTGCGTTTGAATGTCCACGCCCGGATTTTCGATTTTCACACCTTTCAATACCGGGTGAGGTTGCAATCCAAACTTAGATGAAACAAACCCTTTTGCTACTGGCCAGGACAACCGTTTCTGATTGCCTTGGAAATTTGATGAAAGCAGGGCTCCTTCGGGAGTAAGTCCAAATTTGCCGTCGGCATTTTTGGTAGCTTCCATCTCTTTGCGGATTACCTCAGCTATGAGGCGCTCCAGCTTTTGAATGGCTTGTTTGCGGCGTTTTAGATCTTTCCGCAGATCTTTTTCCTTCAAACTCAGCTGCCTTACCAAATGGTCTTTTTTGAGCTTGGCGGAGCGCAACTGTTGGTTTTGTTCTTGTTGTTGTGCCAGTAGCGCTTCCTGCTCTTGTTTGTTGGATTCAATTACTACCAGTTCTTCGCGTAACTCACCCTGTACTCCCAGTATTTGCCGGGCTTGATTTTCCCTGGAAGTGGTATATTGCTTGAGGTATTTTGCCCGCATTACCAATTCGCTGAAGGAGGAGGAGGAGAACAAGAACGATAAACTGCCGTAGCTGTTTTGAGACTTCTCTGCCTGATAGACCATATTGGCGTATTCCTCCTTGAGCTGATCCAGATCCCCTTCCAGCGATTTGATCATATTATTGCTTTCTTTAATTTCCCCGTTCAGCAGTTGAATATTGGAGCGGTAAACTTGTATCAAGGATTGTTGGCTGCGGATTTGTTGATTAAGTGCTCTCAGTTGGCCCAGACTGGTTTTACGCTGAGAAGCTGTCTGCTGAAGGATGCGTTCGGCTTCCTGGATTTTTGCCAGATTCTCTTTTTTCTCCTGTTCAAGCTGCGACCGCTTGTTTTGGCCAAAAAGGCCTGCAGTGCTCAAAAAGCAGAGCAGTAATATCGCTATTATTCTACTTGCGTTCATATCTGCTGGGTATCTCAAATGGGAACCTCAGCGCTGATGCCAGTTCGGCACGTCCATGCTTAATATTGATTTCCGTACTCTTCAGCTCAGAGCCTTGTTCATAGTTAAAACTGATAAAACTGGTAAATGGTATGGAAAAAGCCGCCAGGGGCTTGTAATTTTCATACTCAAGAGTGAGGCTGTTCTTGGTAGGAAATTCCATCATCTCCACTTTCTGTAATTTCATCAACTCCCTACTGAAATAATTATCTATGGCGTAAGGGCCGTTTTGTTGTTTAACAATATAGAATTGTTTTGAACTGATAATTTCATTGTCATTGTCGGCCTCCACGGGCATGTTGCCCAAGATCATAGATTGGATGAGCTGATAATTGATATCAAAATGAAATTTCTCACTGAGCAGCTTAAAGTCATATACCGTATATTCCCTATGCAGGCGATTCATTAAAACCATTGAATCCTGAGTGATCATGGCCCGGGCCGCCTCAATACCCAATAAAGGAGATATGGACATCCAAATAATACTGTCTTTTTTAATCCGGATGGTAGCGGTCGTACTCAGGTTGTTGTCCGCATCCTTGTACTGTATTTTGGTTTTGGTATTCAGATATTCAAATTCCGGAGTCTGGAATACAAGCTTGTTATTCTCTACGAAATCGGGATCAGTTACCACCACCTTACGGGAGCAGGCAAAAGCAAAAATCAAAAATAAGAATAGCCCTATACGGTTATTCATACAACTTGCGATCAGCTATTTTCTTATCAATCAATTCGGAGGTATCGTCCATGCCTTTAGCTCTGTTCCATTGTTTTACGGCATCTTCAATATCTCCTAATTTAAAAAGTACATCACCGTAATGTTCCACGATGGTACCGCTAGCATCTTCCTGAATTGCTGACTCCAGGAAACGTTTCGCCTCCCGATAATCCCCTAAATTGTACAGTACCCAGGCATGAGTATCTAAAAATGTAGGGTTGTTGGGATTTCGTTTCACCAGTTTAGTGGACATTTTTTTGGCTTTTTCCAATTTGGCCTTCCTCAAGCTTAAAAAGTAGCTATAGTTGTTTAGTACGTGGTCATTGTCGGGATCCAGGGTCAATACATCTTCATAGGCCTGATCCGATTTTTCGTGGTCTTCCAACTGATTGTAGGTGTCTCCTAACAGAGTATTGAAGAGCACTTGTAGATTATTATCGCTACGGGAAAGCTTCTTGCCTTGTTCTAAGGCAAACGCCGCTTCCTCGAAATTATCTAACGAAAGATTGGCAAATCCGCTGTAATAATAAAAGGGCGCTTGGTTGGGGAAAACTTCCAATGCCTGGTCGGAGTGTACCACCAGACTGTCGTATTCCATCAGCTCACCCTCAATCTGCAGCACATTTTGCCAAATGTTAAAGTTACTATCATCAAAACTTAGCGCTTTCTGATAATATCCCAGCGCAGTTCGTTTCATTTCTTCACTGTTATCGCCCCTGCCCAGGTTTAGGTAAAGATCCCCAAACACCGCATGGGCATTCCCATCGTAGGGATGGGCTTCAACTATGCTTTGGGCCAGCATAAGGGCATTTTTTTCCACTGTGGGATTGGGAAGTTGCTTCATATACTCCACCAGCACATTGAGTTTTGGGGTCAACTCCAGGTCTGGATTGCTGAAGGCCACGATCATTTGTTCGATAGATTCATTAACCTTGCCTTGTTTTTTAAAGATCTCCGCTAGTATCAGTCTGGCCCTTGCATGATCCGGATAATCCCGCAGGTAGCTTTCCAGATAAGGGATGGCTTCCGATTCCCGATTATTGGCTAAATATAATTCCGACAGATTAAGCACAAAATCCGCATCTTCGGGGTATAGGTCGACCATTTTTTCACCTTGCGCCAATGCCTCATCCAACTTATTTTGTTTTAGATATATCCGCTGTTTTGCAAAAAATACTTCCTTACTAAACCCAAACCGTTGCT
>Ga0224508_10001118_pt1 | contig 24444 bp, 20 predicted proteins | sample SF_Jan12_sed_USG_4_FD_170157 | JGI IMG/M metagenome (GOLD analysis project Ga0224508, IMG submission 170157) | Sediment microbial communities from San Francisco Bay, California, United States - SF_Jan12_sed_USGS_21 | ecosystem: Environmental > Aquatic > Marine > Sediment | place: USA... | reverse complement strand
TGGAGAAGGGCTGAGCCTGAGCTCAAACGCGGCGTCGGATTGCAGCGGCTCGGAATCCGCCGAACCTAACCATTCGACGCGATACGTGTAACGACCCTCGTCGAGCCCGGTCGTTTCGATCTCGTCGCTGAGCGCCACACACTCGCCGGCGCGGCGCGTCTTCGGCTTGTTGAGTTTGAGCGCCGGGGCGCCGTCCCGCAATACCGAGCGACGAATTTGGCTGCGCACCTCTTTGACGTAACTCGGACAGACCAAGGTCGTGAATTCGATCGGAGCCCCACTTTTGAAGCGAGCATCGGTTCGCGGCACCGAGTCCGTTCGCGACACCGATCGAGACTGCGCAAGTTCGTTCTTGCGGTCTCGTAGCGGAAGCGATGACGAGAAAAGACTTGCCGCGGCGCGACGCGCCAGCGGGCCGACCAGCGACGGCTCTTCGATCACGGGGAGATAGATCTCGGTCTCGACGCCGCCATACGCCGTGGCCGACCGATCTTTGATGAATGCGCGCAGTTGGTACGAACCGGCCTTCAGGCCACGAAACGTCCGTTCGTGTACGACGACGGTTTCCGGTTCCTTGTCGGGATCGTCCTCCTGTTCGCCCGGAGGCTTGACCCGCAGCCGCGAGACGGCCAGCATTTCCCACTCATGCTTGCCTCGGCTGTCGGCCAGCAACGCACCGATCTCCCACTCGCCTTGATTGGTCAGGTTCTCGCGCGCCAATTTCAAAGCGTCGAGATCCACGGCGACCTGCACGCGCAGATCCCACTCCTTACCGCCACCCCTGAACGGCACGATCGCCGCCTGCAGGTCGACTTCGGTGAACTCGGACGGGTTCTCCAGGATCGACTGCGCTTTGCGCATCCACCGATCGGCCCCGGTGACGTATTGCACGCGATACTGCGAGCGTAACTCCTGGCCGTTGATCTTGATCTTGGTTCGAAACACCTTGCTCTTGGATCGTTCGTCGATACGCAAGCCGATCCGATAGAAACAGCCGCAACCCTGTCCGGCCTCGTCGATCAACCCGGGTATGTCGGCGGCGCTCCGGTTGTAGCGTCCTCCGGTGTAGTCGGCCACGTTGGCGCCGAAATTGACGACCCAGGTCTGGCCGGACCCGGCCACGAGCGGATAAACGGACGTACGCGAGGCGGTGGCCGTACCACCGATGGCATCGACGAGTTTCACCAGGTCCGGAGTCAGACCGCTGTCCTGGCCGTCGAACATGACGCTCCCGAGCCCGTCGCGCCCGACGGAAGGTGCGTCATTCAAAACCTCGGGTATTCCGGTCGGATCGTCGGGGGCGAAGTCCAACTGAGCGTCGGTCGTATTCCTGGCGGCGTACAGCCGGCCGGGGAAAATCGAGTTGTTCTGGTGGAAGAAGAACAGAATCTTTCGCTCGGGGATCTCGTCGAGCTCCGTGACGAAATTAAGCAGCGATCGAAACGACGCGCGGGATTGGAAGTAGTCCTTGCGCGAGGTGTAGTAACAGGATGCGGTTCCCTCGATACACAGTTTCATCCGGTACGCGAGTTGTGAAGGAAACTCGTCGAGCATCTCCGGATCGTCATCGACGACCTGAATCCCCTGCAGCAACAGCTCACGATCTGGCGTGAGCGGCGTGGCGCGGCGCACGCCCGTCTCGCGCGCGAACGCGACGATCATGGCCCGGTCCTCGGGTTGCTTGATCTCGCGGACCCAGCGCCGGGCCTCGTCGAGGGCAACGGCACGCCCGTCCCGCTGAAGCTGGCTCGTATCGAAGTAGAGAACATAGACCGGCCGGTTTTGCTTGCGCACCGCCTCCGGTGCCTCGGGGTCGATGCGAGCTGTGGCTTGCTCCGCTTCGGGCTCGGCAAGACAGGGACACAGATCGTCCACGCTGTAGATATCGCGCCACACGTAATTGACGCGAATCTTGAATTCTTCCTTGGTCAACCCCGGCATCGGCCGGCCATCCTTGTCCAGTGCCTCGGCATCGATGAACAACAACGACATGCCCGTGCGCTCGGTCAAGCCGATTTCCAGCGGCTCTTCCTGTTCCTGGCCCCATGCGACGGCGGCGGACGCGAGCCACAGCGAGATCGCGAGTGCGACCGCCACCGATCTCCGTTTCGCCGGATGTTGCATACGGCGAGTCTAATCCGAAACCGGTATTTCAGCGCCCCGTGGCTTGGTTTCCGCGGATAGAACGCCGCGAGTACCCCATCACCCTCGCCGGCGCTCGTACAACTGGAATGCGGCGATGACCAGACCGTGCGTGATCTCGCCGTCGTCGATTTTTGTAGGGATCTGGTCGAGCGGAACCAGCGTCTGTTCAATGCGTTCGTTGGAGTCGGGCTGCGGCTCGCCGGTTTTGATTGCGCCCCGCGCCAAGAAAGTGTGACACCGGTTGTTCTGGATCGGTGGGTTGGGATGCACCCACCCGAGTGCGCTCCAGTCGCCGGCCTCGTAGCCGGTCTCTTCCTTCAATTCGCGCTTCGCCGCCTCGAGCGGGTCCTCACCACGGTCGCACATGCCACCGGGAATCTCGAGGGTCAACGCTTCGATTCCAAAACGGTATTGCCGCACCATCGGGATGCATTCGTTGTCGGTCAACGCGATCACGTTGATACAGTCGGACAGATCGAGCACGAAGAACGGACGCGGTTCGCCACCCTCGGGAGGTTCGAAGCGCACCTCGTCGACCGAAAAGATCCGGCAGCGTTGGATGCGCCGGGCATCGCGGCGGCGCCAGAGGGTCAACGGGACGCCGCGGTTACTCGGCGGGTTTTTCGGCCGGAGCCTCGGCCGGCGCTTCGGTAGGAGCTTCGACGACCGGCGCGGTGGCGGCCTTCGGTTTCGCTGCGGTCTTGGCGACACGCGCGGCTTCGACGGCCATCCGGCGGCGGTGGCGTTGCGCGCGGCGCAGCTTCTTACCCAGTTCGCGTTTCTTCGCCACATCCGGTGCTTCGCCGAGCCCGGCGATCGCCTGTTTAAGCTGGACTTCGCGTTTCTGAACCTGTTCCAGGGTGTTTGTCGGCATGAGAATCGTCTCCAATCGAATTAGGTCGCGTATGCTAGCACGCTGGCTCGTATAATCCCCGCCATGCCACCGCTCGAACGCCACGTCTTCGTTTGCGAGAACCGGCGCGATCCGGACAACCCCAAGGGCTGCTGCGCGTCGAAAAACGGCGGCGAGGTGCGCTCGCGGCTCAAACGTCTGGCCCACGAGGCCGGTCTGCGGGGGCGCGTGAGGATCAACAAGGCCGGTTGCCTCGACCAGTGTGAACACGGGGTCACGGTGGTGGTCTACCCCGAGGCCGTCTGGTACGGCAGCGTCACGATGGACGACGTCGACGAGTTGTTCCACGAGCACGTGCTCCATGGCCGCCCGTTGGAGCGCCTGCGCATCGCATCGATGCGCCCGGACGAGCCCGGGGAGTGACCGTGCAACCCGGGCGTCAACGCGGGGCACTGCTGCGTTGGTACCGCACGCACCGGCGCGACCTGCCCTGGCGCCGCACCTCCGACCCTTACTCGATCTGGGTTTCGGAGATCATGCTTCAACAGACTCAGGTGCGAACGGTCCTCCCCTACTACACCGCATTCCTCGAACGGTTTCCGAACATCGCGACGCTCGCGGCCGCGCGCGAGGACGACGTGCTTGCGCAGTGGACCGGGCTCGGGTACTACCGTCGCGCGAGATCCTTACACCGCGGAGCACGCGAAGTACTGCGTCTTCACGGTGGCAAACTTCCGTCCGACGCCGAGACGTTGCGGACGCTCCCGGGCATCGGACGTTACACGGCAGGGGCGATCGCCAGCATTGCTTTCGAGCGGCCGGAGCCGATCCTCGACGGCAACGTGCGCCGCGTGCTGGCGCGTTGGTTCGGCGTCGCGGAAGAAAAACGCTTGTGGGACCTGGCCGGGGAACTGGTTCGTGGCAAGGCACCCGGAGATCTCAACCAGGCGTTGATGGAACTCGGAGCAACGGTGTGCCTCCCACGCGATCCGGACTGCCCCGCGTGCCCCGTCCGAAGAGCATGCTTTGCCCGCGCGAACGCGGCCATTGAACGGCTGCCGGCCACCGTCCCGCGTAGGAAGTCGGAGACGGTTCGTGTCGGTGTGGCCGTGATCCGCCGCAGCGGCAAGGTGTTGCTCGAGCGGCCCGACGAAGCGAACCCGTTTCGCGGTACGTGGGATCTACCGGCGATCGAATTGGAGGCTGCCGGGTTCGCAACCGACGCGCTGGAGCGACGGCTTACGCAGCGGCACCGCGTCACGGTCTCGATCCGGGCCTGTCTGGGGCGAGCGACTCACGGCATCCTGCACCGGCGGCTCAAACTCGAAGCGCATCCCGGAACGTTGCGCCGGGGATCGGTGCGTGATGCGGACGACCTCACGTGGGTCTCGCTGGATTCGCTCGGCGAGGTCCCGATTTCCGGCGCCACACGAAAAGTCTTGAGGATGGCGACCTAGGCCCACCAGGCACCGGCGTCGTCATCGTCCGGCTCGGTCGGCGTTTCCGGTGGGATGTCTTTGAGGAATCGGTACGGTCTTCCGCAGGCCAGCGGCCAGGCCGCGATCGCCGTGTCGAACCCGGCCCAGTACGCCAGGAGAGCGCCGAATGTCGCACGCGCCTCGTCATGCATACCGGTCATCGTCATCTTGAGGATCAACAACGCCGTCAGCACCGCGGGTGGTAACCAGAACACTCGCAGCAGCGATGCGTGCGAGCGGCCGCTCCCCCATCCGGCCATCTCGCGGGCGTGGATCCCAGCCGTGTAACCGATCACCGGCCCGGCCGAGAGACCCACGCGCGCCCACCACCGCAACCGCTCGTCGACCAGCCCACCGAGTTGTGACCACAGGTCGAACAGGAACACCAGGACGATGGCCCAGACGGCCAACCAGACCCAGCCCGCCGCTCGGCGCATCGCGGTTCTCCGTTGGGGACCTGATTCGTCCACGATAGGCGCGCGAGCGATAGACTACCGACGCGAACCGGCCGTATCCGGTTTCGCTTCGGAAACCATGACGATGAGCCAATCGCGAAAACTCTGGATCCCGGGGTCCGCCGGTAGACTCGAGGCGATCGTGCGTGCTGCCGAGACCCCGCGAGCGGCGGCGGTCGTCGCCCACCCGCACCCGCAACACGGCGGGACGATGCACAACTCGGTGATCTTCCACAGTGACCGAGAGTTGAATCGCGCGGGTTGGACGACGATGCGCTTCAACTTTCGCGGTGTCGAGGGCAGCGAGGGGGTTCACGACGACGGGCGTGGCGAGGTCGACGACCTGGCGGCGGCGGTTTCCTGGTTGCGTGGGGTCGTACCCGGCCGGTCACTTTACCTCGTCGGTTTCTCGTTCGGCGCGCTGTGCGCCCTCCGGCTCGGGGCGACCGACGCGAACGTGGCCGGTGTCGTGGGAATCGGCATGGCGACCCGGCACTATGGCTACGAAGAGGCCGCGCGTCTCGCCAAGCCCTTCGCGGTGGTTCAGGGGGAAGAAGATGAGCTGGCCGATCTTAAAACCGTGCGGGCGATCGTCGAGAGCGCGGGCGGGAAGCTTCACGTCATTCCGGGGGCGGGACACTTGTTCGAGGGCAAATCGCGCGACGCTGCCGCCAAGGTCGTGGAAGCCGCGGAGGCGATGCTTTAGCCGAGTAGGATCAATTCCTTCTGGATCTCGCCGCAAACCTCGACGCTCCCCGACGGTTTGATGAACACGTCGACCTCGGTGCGCACCGCCATCCGACCTTCGAGATAGATCCCCGGTTCGATCGAGAAGCAGATCCCCGGCGTCAAACGACGCTCGTCGCGAGTTTCGAGATTGTCGATGTTGACCGCGTTGCCGTGGACATCCGTACCGATGCTGTGCCCGGTGCGGTGGAGGAATGCCTCGCCATGACCGGATTCGTTGACGCTGTTTCGGCAGACGTCGTCGACCTCCCAGCCGAATGTGGGCCTGCCCGCCGCCATCCGCTCGCGAACGAATTCGATCGCCGCATCGCGACCGCGACAGACCGCACCAAAGATCTCGGTGTACAGCGCAGGCGGCTCCTTGCCGGCGAAGCCGCACCAGGTCACGTCGTAATAGACGCCGACCGGCTCGAGGCGGCGCGCCCACAGATCGATCAGGATCGTATCTCCATGATGCAACGTGTAGGCATTCTCTTGCGTAGGCTCGAAGTGCGGGTTGGCGGGGTGGTCGTTGAACCCCACAATCGGGACCGCACCATCCGAGGTCAGCCCTTCCTCGGCGAAGCGCGCGAGGATGAACTCACGCACATCGTACTCGGTCAGTTTGCCCGACTGGTGCAGCGCTTTACCGATCAAGTCGAAGGCCTCGTCCTTGATCCGCTGGACCAGCGCACCCGCGTCACGGTGACTCTCGTACCCGGCCTGGTCGAGCGTGGCCTCGAAGGTTTGCACCAGGTCCGCCGAGGAGACGACCTCGACCCCGCAGGAGCGCACCAGTTCGAGCGTGCCGGCGTCGACCACCGAGACGTACGGGATGTTGCACATCGGCGAGTACTGCATCGCGATCTTGTCGCGGCCCGCGAGGATCTTCTTTAGCTGAGCGTGCAATTCGGTCCACGGCAAGTACCACTCCTGGATGCCGGGAAGTGGATCGAGCCGCGTCGGCTCGACGCGGTGAGACAGTTTGATCGGTTGACCCTCGGCCGGAATCAGGTAAAACCAACGGCGCGATGTGCCCTTGGTGATGTCGAGACCGAGGATGGCATACGCCATCGGATCGCGATGATGGAAATCGAAGAATAGCCAGCCGTCGAGACCGGCCTCGTGCAGGGCACGTTGGATCTTTTCGAGTTGCATCGGTCCCTCTCCCATCAAGCGGCCTGGTTGCGGGCCTGCTCGAAGAATGTCTCGACGGCGTCGATGAACGAATCCTGCGTATCCAGTTGGTTGATCTTTGCTCGCAGCGCCTTTCCGCCAGGTAGTCCGTGCGTATACCAGCCGGTAAACGTGCGCAGCTTGTGGATCGCGAACTTCGGATCGTCTTCCTGCGCCATCAACAAGCGGAAGTGCGCGAGGATCACGTCACGTCGATCCTCCATCGTCGGCTGAACCGGTGGACGGCCGGCGCGTAGATCCTCGATCTGGCGGTAGATCCAAGGGTTGCGCATCGACGCGCGGCCGACCATCACGCCGTCGCAGCCCGTCTCGGCAGACATCCGTAAGGCGTCCTCGGGTTCGGTGACGTCTCCGTTGCCGACCACCGGGATCGTCAGCGTTTCCTTGAGCCTCGCGATGCGAGTCCAGTCGGCGCTGCCGCGGTACATCTGTTTGGCCGTGCGCGGATGCAGGGCCACGACATCGACGCCTTGTTCCTGGCAGATCTTGCCGAGTTCGAGGTAGTTGAGCGCGTTGTCGTGGATGCCGGCCCGGAACTTGACCGACAACGGGATCGAGATCGCCTTGCGAACCGTCGAGATGATGCGCTCGGCCAAATCGAGATCGCCCATCAGGGCGCAACCGGCGCAACCCTTGAGGATCTTGTTGGCCGGACAGCCCATGTTGATGTCGCAGATGTCCGCACCGATCGATTCCACCATCCGCGCGGCGTCGGCCATGCGGTGCGGGTCGGAACCGTAAATCTGGATCGAGATTGGCCGCTCCTCCTCGCAGTAATGCATCATCTTGAGGGTGCGTTCGTTCCGGCGCACCAGTGCTTCCGAAGAGATGAACTCCATCGTGACCAGACCCACGCCGCCGACGCGTCGCAGGATCAGCCGGAACTGACGGTCCGTGACACCGGCCATCGGCGCCAACACCAGCGGTGGATCGATTCGGATGGGTCCGTAGTTCAACATCGTTCCGTTCAGCGACCCTCAAATCTCGGCGCGCGTTTCTCCGCAAATGCCTGCAGCGCCTCGACGCGGTCGGACGTCCCCAGCACGCCCTGGTAGCACTCCCATTCACGTTTCAGCGCGTCGGGCAACGCCAGACCGGCGCCTTCCTCGATCGCTTTCTTGGCCAACCGTAGGGCCAACGGACCGTTGGCGGCGATCAATTTCGCCAGCGCGTGCGCCGCCTCGTCCAGTTCGTCCGAGGGTACGACGCGATCGGCGACACCGTCGGCCAGCGCCGCGGACGCGTCGTGCATCTCCGCACCGAAAATCCAGCGTTTCGCTTTCGCCGGACCGATCAGCCGGGGCAAACGTTGGGTACCCCCGGCGCCGGGGATGATCGCCAGCGCCGTTTCACTCAAACCGATCCTGGTGTTGTCGGCAAGCACGCGGAGATCGCATCCGAGCGCAAGTTCGCAACCGCCCCCTACCGCCGCGCCACGCAGCGCCGCAATCGTCGGGAACGGCAAATCGGCCAACCCGTGACACACGCCCGCCAACCGCGGCACGAACGCGAGAACCTGGTCCTCGCTCATGGTGCGCCGTTCTTTGAGATCGGCTCCGGCGCAAAAATGTTTCCCGGCGCTTCGCACGACGAGGCAACGAACCGACTCGTCGTCCTTCAGCCGTGTCAGGGCTTGCTCGAGGTCGCTGACGAGTTGCCGTCCCAACGCGTTTACCGGTGGGTTATCGAGCGTCATCGTCGTCACGCCGTCCGAGTTCGCCACCTGCACCGTGCTCACAACTCACCCCCGGGCGCGGTCGCCCCGCGGGTACCGACGGTGGGTGGCTCGTAGTCGTCGGGCACTTCGACCCGAATTCGCAGTAGCGCCATCGCATGTGTTTTGCCTTGCGCATCGGTCTTCAGGCTCGCCGATCCGCTGCCGCCCAGCGAATCGTGCAACAGAAAGTTTAGCGCTTTCAGGTTGGGCATTTCGAAACGGTCGACCTCGCCGACGACGATCCCGGCAAAATGTTCCTTGACTCGCGCCGGCGTAAGGAACTCGCACAAAATCGCGTACGCGGCATCGTCATAGGCCAGCACGCCGACATTGGACCCGTCGCCCTTGTCGCCGGAACGCGCGTGGGCCATCGCGTAGAGCGGCAACGTTCTCACGAGACTTCCTCGACATCGACGTGGGTTGTCACGTGTTGTTTGGGCAATAACGCGGGCCAGTAACCCAACACCTCGGTAGCCTTCGGCCGCCCACCGGCAAAACCGGTCACGCCGGGCGGCCCCGATGTCACCAGCGGCGCCAACTCTTTTCCAAAGCGGTCGACCTTGGCGCGATCGGCGTCCTTTACACCGACGCGAAGCACGACCTCGCCCAGGTTCTCGGGGACTTCGATCATCTCCCCATGACACGTATTTGCGCCGACGAACTCGGTCACGGTGTCTTCGAACCTCACACCGGCAAACGCGAGCCGGCCCCACAACGCCTCTGCGCAGATCTTGGCCTTTGCCAGCGCGTCCGGCCCGCTAACGGTGAGTTGGCCCGACGCCTTGTAGCCTTCGAGGTACGAGATCGACACCTTGTACGAATCGGTCGCATCGCGGCCCTCGACCCCGTGCACCCGAACGCGGTCCCTGTCTTGTTGCTCGAGCCGGATCGAGGTGAAGTCGACGACACAATCGGGCGTGATGTAGCCGCTCGGATCGCCCATCTCGTAGACGAGTTGCTCACCGACCGTATCGAGCGTCACCATCCCCCCGGTACCCTCGTGCTTGGTCACGACGAAGCTTCCATCCGGCGAACAATGGACGACGGGGTAACCGATACGGTCCCAGCCCTTGACCTCCCACCAGCGCGAAAAGTTACCGCCGGTGCACTGCGCCCCGCATTCGATGATGTGACCGGCCACGGTCCCGGCCGCCAGCAGGTTCAAGTCCTTCTCGCCCCACCCAAACTCGGCGATCAACGGCGACAGCACCAGACCGGGATCCGTCGAACGTCCGGTGACCACGATATCGGCCCCCTGTCGGAGTGCGTCCGCGACGGGGAACGACCCGACATACACGTTGGCCGACAATACCCTGTCGCGAATCTCCGCGAGCGGACGCTCGTCGTCGAGGTTTGCCAGCGGGACACCCGCATCGATCAACTCGTCCAGACGCCCGAGGATGTCGTCCCCGGTCACGCTCCCGATCTTGAGTCCCCGGGCTCCCTGCTCGCGGGCAACCTCCAACAGAGCCGCGCGGCAGGCATCGGGGTTGACCCCACCGGCGTTGGCGATCACCTTGACGCCCTTCTTGCGAAGCGACGGCAAAGTGCGGCGGATCAACTCGATGAAGTCGGTCGCATAGCCCTTCGACGGATCCCGTCGATGCAGCTTCTGCATGATCGACATCGTAACTTCCGCGAGATAGTCCAACGTCAGGTAGTCCAGCGGCCCCTCCTCGATCAAGCGCACCGGCGCATCGACCGAATCGCCCCAGAAACCCTGTCCGTTCGCCACACGCACGACCTTATCCGCGGCCATGGCGTCTCCTCGAGTTGATTGAAAGCCGGAAGTATAGCCAAGAATCCGTCCGACCGCTGAGGGGTCGGGAGACGACCCTGGACCCGGGACGGCCCTAGACGAAAACGGTCGTGCGGTTGGCGATCTCGCGGTGAACGGTTTCGACGAGCTCGCGGATCTCGAACGGTTTGTGCACGATGTCGGCGACCCCACTGCGTGCGACCTCGTCCTCGTCGATCGTGGCACCCCAACCCGTGACGAGGACGACCGGCAGGTCGGGATCCTGTTCGCGGATGCGGGAAGCGACTTCCCAGCCGGACATGTCGGGCATGCCGAGATCGGTGAGGATCAGATCGTAGTCCGAGGCGGCGGCCAACTCGAGCCCCTCAGCGGCAGACGCCGCCACGTCGACTTCGTGGCCCTCGACGGCCAGCACGTCTTGGATCAATTGCGCGATCGGTTGCTCGTCATCGATAACGAGGATACGGACCGCGCGTTTCGGCCGCGGCGCATCGACGCTCGCCTTGGGGTCCTCGTCCACGACCCTGTTCGAGGCCGGGAACCTGAGCGAGAAACATGTACCCTGACCCAGCGCGGTTTTGACCTGGATGGTGCCGTCGTGGCGGCTCACGATTCCGTAGGCGACGCTCATACCAAGACCGGTGCCGCAGTTGCCCTTCGTCGTGAAAAACGGGTCGAACAGGTGGCGGCGGATGTCTTCGGTCATGCCGACGCCGGTGTCCTCGACCTCGGCGCACACGTCGGAATCGCGGGCATAGCAACGCAAGGTCAGATTGCCGCCTTGCGGCATGGCGTCCGAGGCGTTGAGGATCAGATTCGTGAAAACTTCGCGTAGCTCGGTCGCGCTGCCGAGAATCGGCGGGACCCCGTCGCACTCGAGGGCGATTTTGACGTGCACGTTGCGACGTTCGGACTCGTTCTTCCAGCGGCCGCGGGTGATCTCGATCGCGTCGTGGATGATCTCGGGAATCGACAGGATCTCGAAGGGACGATCTGCCCGCGTCCGCGAGAATTCCTGGATGCGGCGAACGGTTTCGCGGCCGTCCTGGGCAGCCTTCTCGATCACGGCCATCTCGCTGTCGATGTCGGGAGGGAACCCGCGGTTTCGCAACAACTGAACTCGGCCGAGGATTGCCCCGAGCAGGTTGTTGAAATCGTGCGCCACGCCACTCGACAATTCGCCGAGCGAGCGCAGGCGCTGTGTATCCTCGAGTTCTTCGCGAAGACGTTGCGTTTCGGTCATGTCGACCAACAAACACTCGGTCGCCGATCGCCCGAGGTAATCGATTCGACTTCCGCGCATTTCGAGTTCGCGAGGACGTCCGGCTGCATCAAAGGCCGTAACCATCGCGGGACTCATCACCTTGCCGTGTTGCCATAGCTGCAAACGATTCGCTACCACCACTTGGCAGTCGGGCGCGAACAGGCTCTCGAGCCTGAAATCCGGGGCCTCGACCTGATGCGCAGTAACACCGAAGGTTTCCTGAAACGCCCGGCTAAAGAATTTGACCGTACCGTCCTGCACGATCAAGATCGGGTCGGGCGAGTGTTCGACAAGCGTGCGGTACTGGACTTCGGACTCTTCCAGCGCACGCGTTCGTTCCTGAACCTGCTCCTCGAGCGTTGTGTTGAACCGTTCCAGTTCGGTTTGGAACACCTTCGACTCAATTGCCATTTCCTCGACGTGTTCCATCATGTTGTTGAACGACTGCGCCAGTTCAGCGAGCTCCTGCGCGCCACGCACGGGCATGCGGTACGACGTGTCGCCATAGGAGAGAGCCTCCGTGCCATCGGCCAGGCTACGCAGAGGCGCCGCGATGCGGCGCGCCATGTAGCGTCCGGCCGACATTCCAACGACGCTCAACAGCAAGCCAAGGGTCAGCATCCCGACGCTGAGCCGGCGCATCTCGGCATTCATCGGAGCGTAACTCGACCCAACACGAACATAACCCCAGGGTTCGCCGGGGGCTTCGCCCATCACCGGAACGATCGACTCGAAGATCGGCTCGCCCTCCTTAGCGGCGGCGGCGATAAACACGTCGCGATCTTTGGGTCCGTCGAGACCCGCGAGTAGATTGGCAAATTCCGTTTCGCCCCGAACCGATGCGCCCGCGTTAACAACCGTGCGGCCGTCCTTGTCGTGGACAACGATGTATACCAAGTCGAGGTCGTCGACCGCGTTGTTCGCGGTCGTCCGAAGCACCTCGTCATCGGATGCCGGTAGCACGGACCCGGAGCCGATACGCTGAGCTACCGAGTACGCTCGCTCGCTCATTCCCTGACGTAGGATCGTTTCGAGGCGGCCGCGCATGACGGTCAGCGCTCCACCGATGACGAACACCACAAGCAACGCCGACGCTATCGCGAAGTTCGATTCCAGCCGCCGGGCCGGGAATAACAGCCAGCGCATCAAGTGTCCCCTTCGCTCCCCAAAAACTCGGCCGACCAACGCTTCTGGAAATGTCGCGGCCACTTCTAATGAAGTCAACGGGGGCGAAGGAGTCAGCCTGACTATGGTATATTCCAACCGTTCATTATCCGTGTAATCCGCAGGCACGATTCCGTAATCGCCGCGACCGGAGACTCAGCCCATCATGTCGAAAACCATGCTCGTCAATGTGACGCATGTCGAAGAAACCCGTGTAGCGGTGGTTGAAGACGGCGTTCTCGCCGCTTACGAAATCGAAACGCTCAACCGAACGAGTCTCAAGGGCAATATCTACAACGCCGTCGTCGAATCGGTCCACGCCTCGCTGGAAGCCTCGTTCGTCCATATCGGACCCGACCTGAAGGGGTTCCTTCCGCTGGACCAGATCAACTTTCGCTTGCTTCCAAGACAGAGCGAAGGTCGAAGGTTCGGCAAGGTCGGGCAACACCTCAAACCCGGCCAGAAGCTGCTGGTGCAGGTGGTACGCGAACCGTTTCACGGAAAGCCACCGACGGTCAGCACCTACTTCTCGCTCCCGGGACGTTTCCTGGTTCTGATGCCCGGTGTCGAATCCGCCGGCGTGTCGCGCAAGATCGAGGACGATCGTCAGCGCGACCGGCTAAAAAAGATCATCGATGAGTTGAAGGTTCCCGATGGGTTCGGCGTGATTGTACGCACCGCCGGCATCGGGCAGACCAAGACCGAATTGCAGCGCGACCTTCGTTACCTGCTGCGGCTCTGGGAATCGATCCAACGCGCCTCGCAGTCTCACGAATTTCCCAGCCGTGTGTACCAAGAGGCGGATCTCGTCATCCGTACGATCCGCGACCACCTGACACCGGATATCGGGGAGGTGTTGGTCGATAGCAAGGACACCTTCGACCATGCGCAGGAATTCGCACGGGACGTGATGCCCAAGCGGGCCAAGACGCTCAAGCTGTACCACGGCGATCGCCCGTTATTCAACAAATTCAATCTCGAAGAGCAGATCGAACGCATTTACAAGCGCCGCGTCCCGCTCCCGTCGGGTGGCGAAATCGTCATCGACGGCACCGAGGCGCTGACCGCGATCGATGTCAATAGCGCTCGCACGAAACGCCACGGCGATGCCGAAGAGGTCGTGAGCGCGACCAACGTCGAGGCCGCCGAAGAGATCGGCAGGCAACTGCGGTTGCGCGATCTTGGTGGTCTGATTGTGATCGATTTCATCGATATGGCCAACGCTCGCAACAAGAAACGAGTTGAAAAAGCGATGCGCGATGCGATGAAGGGTGACCGTGCGCGTCACGACATGACCACGATCTCGAAGCTCGGGTTGATGGAACTGGCGCGCCAGCGGCTCAAGGGCGCCAAAATGGCCGCCTCGTACAACACCTGCCCCTCGTGCGACGGTCACGGCCTGATCAAGAACGTCGAGGCGGTCGCGCTGGCGTCGCTGCGCAAGCTTCAGACGCGCAGCACTCGAAACGACATCGACCGCGTCCGGTTGTCGCTGGCACCGGACGTCGCGAGCTGGTTGCTCAACCACAAACGCGAGGACATCCTCCTGCTCGAACAACGGCGCGGCGTTCACATCGAGATTGCGCCGAAAGATTCGTTACTACGCCACGAGAGCCAGTACGAGACGTTTGTCCGTGAGGAACCCGCCGAAATACCGGTAGCCGATCCGGTGCCCGATCCGCCACCCGCCGAAACACCGGCCTTACAAGAGAAGGCTGAGACCCAACCGACACCGCGCGAACGTCGCCCGAAGCCGAAAAATGTGCCGAAAAATGTGCCGAAGGAAACGCCGAACGAGGAGCGGGCCACGGGATCGCCGGAAGAAACCGAGGCGCGCGATCCGCGCCGGCGACGACGCCGGCGACGGAAACGACGAACGCCCGACGAGGAGTCCGGCGCGACGGAAGCCAAGCCTCAGGTCGAAGAGGTCCCGGCGGTTACGGTTCCGACTAGGGTCCGTGCCGACGAACTGCTTCCCGCGGCCTCCGGTTCCGCACAACGCGCCGAGCAGAATTCCCGCCGTAAGACCGGTCGGCGTGGCGGCGGTCGCTCGCGCAAGTAACCGCGGGTCGGACCCGCCTTCCCGGAGAATCGTCGTTTTCGGGCTAAGCTGGCCGCTATCAGCCGGCTGAATCTGTGGCATCCTGCCGACCGCGTGCGTACTCTCCTGGGCGAGGGCGAGAGCGTTCGGCACTCGCTCAAAATGGCCTCACGAATTCTGGGAGTTCGGATTCATGGATCTGTTGCCCGTGGACAAGAAAGATCAAGCTCGTCGCAGGCTGGCGGAATTACTTCGTCAGGACGGAGCCCTGGACATCGCCGAAGCGGGGCTGGTCGTCGCGTGGGAGGAGTATCCGAGTCTCGATGTCGAACACGAACTTCAGCGCATCCGGCTGGTCGCCTCCGAAGGGGCCCGCCGGGTCTTCGATGTGAACAATCCGTTTGCCCGTGTCGACGGATTGCGCCAGTACCTATTCGAGGAACTCGGCTTTCGCGGCAATACCGAGAACTACAACGACCCGGAGAACTGCTACCTCCATGAGGTGATGAACCGCCGGACCGGAATCCCCCTGACGTTATCGATTCTGTTCGTCGAGGTCGCCCGCGCTGCGGGTTTTGAGGCCGTCGGTATCGGACTTCCGGGCCACTTCATCGTCCGCGTGCGGTGGCAGGACCGCGACCTTCTGGTGGATCCTTACCATGGAGGCAGCATTGTTTCCGAGGAAGACTGCCGTGAACTGGTCGGCCGCACGACCGGCCGGCCATCTCTGTTCAAACGCGACCTCCTCGCGGGGGTGACGGAGCGGCAGATGCTGTCCCGGCTACTGCTCAACCTGAAACACATTTACCTCGAAAGTCAGGACTATACGCGCGCGCTCGGTGTCGTGGAACGATTGCTGATGCTGACCCCCAACGACCCCGGGGAGATTCGGGACCGCGGGTTGCTCAAGGCGCATCTCGGCCGGCCGGGTGCCGCGATCACCGATCTCGAGACGTACCTCACCCGCTCCCCCAAGGCGCCCGACGCCGAATCGGTGCGTGGGCGGGTGACCTGGCTTCGCCGGAAGCTGACCGATCTCGGCTAGCCGCCGTCCGCGTTGAAGGTTTTCCCCGCGTGGACCATAATGTGCGCCGCTATCTGTTCGCCCGAAACGGCGAGGGAACGGGCTCCGAGAGAGAGTAAGGCGGCAACCCAAAATGAGTGTCGAAGGAACCACTTCGAAGACCCCTCGACGACCGCTCAAGATCGAACGTCGCGAACGCGCGGTAATCCGTTTCGCCGGCGACTCCGGGGACGGCATGCAACTGACCGGGGGCCAGTTCACGGCGACCACCGCAGCCGTCGGCAACGACCTTGCCACGCTTCCCGACTTCCCCGCCGAAATACGCGCGCCCGCCGGAACGCTGGCCGGGGTATCCGGGTTCCAAATCCAGTTTGCCTCCGAGGCGGTGTTCACTCCGGGCGACGCTCCCGATGCGCTCGTGGCGATGAATGCCGCAGCGCTCCGCGCCAACATTGGCGACCTTCCGGCGCACAGCATCGTTGTGGTCAACGTCGATTCATTCAAGGACATCGATCTGCGCAAGGCGGGTTACGAGAAGAACCCGCTCGAAGACGGGTCGCTGGACAGCTTCAGGGTGTTCAAGGTCGAGTTGACGCGTTTGACGCGGGCGGCACTCAAAGAAGTCGACTTGCCGACTCAATCGATCGACCGTTGTAAGAATTTTTTCGCGCTCGGCATCATGTATTACCTGTACCGACGGCCGATCGACGTGACCCTGAATTGGTTCGCAGAGAAGTTCAAGAATAAGCCAAAACTGATCCAGGCGAACCAACTGGCGCTCCGGGCCGGCGTCGCTTTTTGCGAAGCCACCGAGGTGTTCGATCATGTGTACGAGGTGCCCGCCGCGGAACTGGAGCCCGGAACCTACCGCAATATTTCAGGTAGCCAGGCGCTGGCCCTGGGCTTTCTCGCGGCGTCACAAAAGAGTGGGCTCAGATTGTTCCAGGGTTCGTACCCGATCACACCGGCCTCCGAGCTGCTTCACGAACTTTCGCTGTACAAGAACTTCGGGGTGGTGACGTTCCAGGCCGAGGACGAGATCGCCGCGGTCGGCGCCGCAATCGGCGCGTCATTCACTGGGGCGCTGGGGATCACTTCGTCGAGCGGCCCCGGGATCGCACTCAAGAGCGAGTTCGTCGGCTTGGCGACGATGGTCGAGCTGCCACTGGTCGTGGTCGATGTTCAACGCGCAGGCCCGTCTACCGGGATGCCGACCAAGACCGAGCAGGCTGACTTGCTGCAAGCGGTGTATGGTCGTTTTTCCGAGTCTCCGTGCATCGTCCTGGCTATACGTTCTCCGGCGGACAGTTTCGAGATGGCCTACGAGGCATGCCGGTTGTCGCTGACCCATATGACGCCCGTGATGCTGCTTTCCGACGGCTTCATTGCGAACGGAACGGAGCCGTGGAAGTTGCCCGATGTCGCAGCGCTCGAGCCGATCGACGTCAAATTCCACACGGATCCGGAGAGCTTCGAACCGTACCGGCGCAACCTTGAAACACTGGCCCGGCCATGGGCGCTTCCGGGCACACCCGGTTGCGAGCATCGCCTGGGTGGTTTGGAAAAATCGGACGGCAGTGGCAACGTCTCGTACGATGCCGAAAACCACGAGAAGATGGTCCGCCTACGCGCCGAGAAGGTCGAACGCGTGGCTGACGACATCCCGGAACTCGACGTCGACGGACCCCAAAAGGGCAAGCTGTTGGTTCTCGGCTGGGGCTCGACCAGCGGCGCGATCACGAGCGCAGTACGACGCGCGCGGTCCGACGGTCATGTCGTCAGCCAGGCGCATCTGAGTTACCTCAACCCGTTCCCCAAGAACCTCGGCGACGTGCTCTCCCGTTTCGAGAGAGTGCTCGTGCCCGAAATCAACGCTGGACAGTTGGCGCTCCTGTTGCAGGGACGCTTTCTGAAGAAGATCGACTCCCAAACGAAGATCCAGGGGCTCCCGTTCGGTACCAACGAGATCCTGGATCGCATCGTCGAACTGTCGGAGGCGAGCTGATGGCACAGACCACGCTGACCAAGAAAGATTTTCAAACCGACCAGGAGGTTCGTTGGTGCCCCGGGTGCGGTGATTACGCGATCCTCGCTTCGGCGCAGCAGACGTTCGCCGACCTCGGTATTGAACGCCACAACATGGTGATCGTGTCGGGGATCGGCTGCGCGAGCCGGTTCCCCTATTACGTCGACACGTACGGCTTCCACACCATCCACGGACGCGCTCCGGCGGTGGCCAGCGGGATCAAGATCGCCAACCCGGAATTATCGGTCTGGATTGTCGCCGGCGACGGCGACGCATTCTCGATCGGTGGCAACCATGTGATCCACCTGCTGCGGCGAAACATCGACCTCAATTTGTTGGTGTTCGACAACCGCATCTACGGGCTGACCAAGGGGCAGTACTCACCGACATCGGAGTTCGGCAAGAAGACGAAATCGACGCCGTACGGCTCGCTCGACCGGCCGTTCAACCCGGTCTCGGTGGTGCTTGGCGCGGGCGCGACTTTCGTCGCGCGGAGTATCGACATTCATGCACCGCACCTCAAGCGGACGCTCAAGGCCGCCGACGGCCACCGCGGAACTTCGTTCGTTCAAATCTTCCAGAACTGCAACATCTTCAACGACGGTGCCTTCGAGGAGATCCGCGAAAAGAAACTGCGCGACAACAACGTGCTCGAGCTCGAACACGGCGAGCCGCTCATTTTTGGCAAGAATCGCGATCGCGGCATCCGCTGGGCCGGACCGGGCGTGCCCGAAGTGGTCGAACTCGGCAAGGGCGTGAGCGAGGATAGTCTGGTGATCCACGATGAGCGCGGCTCCATGGGTTACTTGATGACGCTCGCCGGGATGAAACCACCCGAGTTCCCGATGCCGATCGGGGTGTTGCGCCGGATCGAGGCCCGGACCCTCGACGCCGGGATTCACCAGCAGATCGAAGAAGTCAGCGCGCAGAAGGGCCCGGGTGAACTCGAGAAGATCATCTATTCGGGCAACATCTGGACCGTCGGGCCAGTAGTGGGCCGGCGCTAGAGTCGGGTTTTTTTCTGTTCGTCGAAATCGAACGTGCGGCGACTCACCACAAGCGTGTCCCCGATCTGGCGGATTTTTCGATAGCCGAACAGATGGAACACTTCGAGCGGGTACCAGCGCGCGATCCGCGTATCGACCGTCAACCCATCGCCTTGGTCGCCGTTCCGGTGTACGCCTGGGAGCCAGCGCAACAGCGTTCCTAACCGTCGGCGGCGCAGGAAGCCGGAGATCCCCAACCAGAACTCCCGCACCGGTCGGGCGACGAAAAAGCCGTCCTCCCCTTTCCCCTGGTACAACGGGAGCAACATCAGCCCGCGCTCCGGTGCGCGAACCGGTCCGTGGCGATCGTTGGCCACCACCTGATCTCTAGCGATGGCCAGGAAGTTGTCGAACCCCGGAAGCATCTCGAAGTCATCCTGTTCCTCGATCGCGTGGCGATAGCGCACTTCCATGACCGGCGGAACCCCACGGCTGGCCTCGCGCAGCATCTCGATCGGTCCGCGATCGGCGGCGGCGTCCGGCGGCAACAGGCCGGTGCGGCGAAGCGCCAGCCAAAGGAGAGCCTCCAATCGATCGACCGAACCGTCGCAATCGTGTTGCCCGGCCTCGACGCCCATCGTGATGAGCCCGAAGTTGTTGAGGTACTCCAGCAGAGCACCGTCGACCTGTTCCTCGAGTCCGAGGATCAACGGCAGCGGAAACGAACGCGCGAACTCGCGGTTCCTCAGCGTGTCACCGACCGTGACGAACGGCGGCCCGACCGCCGAAGTCGTGTGCAGGTCGAGGAAATAGATCGGACCATCGTTCTGGTTGACCGCCTCGCGAATTGCGGCCAGCACCTCGCGTTGCTCGTCGGCCTCGGCATCGTGACGGGTGTCGAGTGCGGCGACCTTCTCGGGGGTCCACTGCCGGTTGAGATCCCTATCGAGAAAGCGGGAACCCTCGGCGAGGGCCTTCAGGTTGCCCGACAACACGACGAGGGAACCCTGGATCGTGGCGCTCTCCCGTTCGAGACGGGCGAGGACGCGTTCAGCGGCGAGACCACCGGCCGGCTCGTTGCCGTGAAGGCCGGTCATCACGATCATCGCCGGACCGGGGCCAACGCGGCGTCGACGAATGCAACGCCGCTGCGAGACCGGAGCGTCGAGCACTCCATGGGAATCATGCGACACGGTGAGAACCTAACAAGGGTGATTAGTACCGTCGTTTTCAATAGAACAGGAGGTAAAGATACCGACCTACGGCGCTTCAGTCCAGTCCCTGAACCGCGGCCGAGAGAGGCTCCCAGAAATTCGCATCGAGCGCAAAATACAGGTGCCCAAAGTGCGATTCCTCACAGAACCGACCGATTTGTTCGAGAGCCCGGCCCGCCAGATCCGGGATCACCCAGGGGAATGCCGAACAGGTCGATAAAGAACTCACGGCAGCTAACCCCGACAGCCGTTCGACACGTGGCTCGTCGGCCTTGAACAGTCTCCAGATACCTGCCACTGGGTAGATCTGTCCGTCGGGTCGGCGGACTATCGTCGCAGCGTTGTCGAACGGAAGCGGCGGCGCGATCCAGGCGCCGTCGACGCCGGGCAGCACGAACCCGAAATCGTCGCCCAAGGAAACCCCCGGTTTCGAGAGACGCACCGCGGTGCTCTTCCCGGCGCCCGAGGCCCCCGCAAAGACCCAGGCCGCGTCGTTACGCAGCACCCCGGCCGAATGCAGGGCGAACCCGCCACGTTCGACGGCCATCCTCGCAGCCAGCACCCGAGTCGCGTTCCCGACCGATTGCGGCGCCGGCTCGCGGGGATCGGCATCGAGCGCGAGGCGCCAATCCCCGTCGGGGTCCGGACCGACCGCGAACGCATAGGACAACGCAATCATGCCGCCCGGGGCGACACGCGGTTCGATACGGTACAGCTCTCCCGGCTGGGGTTCGGCGAGAAAAACGCCCGGCCCTCCGTCGCAGACACGGATCGTTCGATCGACGGGGAGTCCGGAGGACTGCGAAAAGTAGGGGCCCCAGATTCGTTCAAGGGCGGCAACATGGGCGTCGGAAAGGCCTTCGAACCGGAACGCGCGATCGCCGACGGCGAGTTCGCGGGCGTTGGCCCCACAGGGCTGATCGCTGTCCCAAAAACGACGTGTCGACGAATCCACGCACGGCAGTCTAGCAGGCGTCGGGGTCCGTGATTTGCACCGAGTCGGTACAATGCCCGGGATCCGATTTCAAATGAGGCGACCGATGAGTGTGTCCCGATCCCAACCGCTGACCCGCGAACGGTTACTGGACTACTTCGTCCGGGCGGCGCGTCCACCCGAGCACTGGCTCGTGGGGATGGAACTCGAGAAAATGGGACGCGCTGCGCGCGACGGCTCACCGCTCCCATACGCCGACGATGGACCGTCGGTGCGTGGCGTGCTGGAGTTCATCCAGGCGCGGCGCGGCGGGTCGCCGATCATGGAGGGAGACCACCTGATCGGGCTGGACGCCCCATGGGGCACGATCTCGCTGGAGCCCGGCGGTCAGGTCGAATGGTCGTCACGCCCGGCGACTTCACTGGCCGAGTTGGAAGCCGGGCTCGATGGGCACCTGGCGGTCATGCGCGAGGCCGAGAAGGCACTCGCGGTCCGCTGGCTCAATCGGGCGGTCGATCCCGAAGTTCCGCTGGACGAGATGCCGTGGATGCCCAAAGCGCGTTACAGAATCATGCGACCCTACCTGGGCGCGCGCGGCCGTCTGGCGCACCGGATGATGACGCAAACCGCGAGCATCCAATGTGCGTTCGACTACTCCGACGCCGATGATTGGCGTGAGAAATTTCGCCTGGCGGCGTTGCTGGCTCCCGTTGCGACCGCCTTGTTCGCGAACTCGCCGCGGATCGACGGCGCCGACACCGGGTACAAGTCATACCGTGCAGCAATCTGGCACGAGACCGACCCCGCGCGTTGCGGGCTACCTGCTGTCGTATTCCAACCCCACTTCGGTCTCGAAGCGTGGCTCGACTATCTACTTCACGTCCCCGCGATTTTTCGCCACCGAGCGCGCGGCCTGGTTCCCGCCGGTGGTACACCGTTTTGCGAGTTGTTCGAGCGTAAGGGTTGCGACGCCCCGACGAACGAAGATTGGGAAACCCACATCTCGACGATCTTCACCGAGGTGCGCGCCTACACCTATCTCGAGATTCGGAGCACGGACCTGGTCCCGGACGACCGCGTGTTCCAGGTGCCCACGTTTTTTACGGGGTTGCTCTACAGCGACGATGCCCGTCGCGAGGCGCTCGAGCGCTGTGCGGGCTTTGACGAACACGCTGTGTGGCAGGAGGCTCTGCTCGAGGCCGCCAAGAGCGGTCTCGAAGCTACGATCCACGGCGTGCCCCTGCGCGAACTGGCCGCGGCGACGATCCGGCTGTCGATTGCGGGTTTGCGGGACGGCGCGCCCTGCGCCGGTGAAGGCGGTTCGGCGGCCCGGCCATTGCTGGCGCTGGCTCGCTTACACGAACTGAACTTGGAGTAGAATCCGGGCATTCAAGAAACTCCGTTCATAACTTCAGGAGCCCTTCGTCATGGCCTTGTCCACTTACCTAAAACAGCAGCGCAACCGGCACCTCGGTGAGCTCAAGGACCTACTGTCGATCCCCTCGGTCAGTACGGACCCCCAACGCGCCTCCGATGTCAAACGAGCGTCCAAATGGGTCTCCGACCGATTGACCCGCGCGGGATGCACCCGCGTCAAGATCCATCCGACCAAGCGGCACCCGATCGTTTACGGCGAATGGCTCGGGGCTCCGGGCCGGCCGACGATTCTCGTCTACGGACACTACGACGTGCAGCCGGTCGATCCGTTGAACCTATGGAAAACCGATCCGTTCACACCGACCGTCCGGGACGGTAAGCTTTTCGCCCGCGGCGCATCGGACGACAAGGGTCAGGTGATCGTCCACGTCAACGCCCTGGAGGCGCACCTCGCCAACGGTGGTTGCCCGGTTAACGTCAAATTCCTGATCGAGGGGGAGGAGGAAATAGGCTCTCCCAACCTCGACGGCTTCATCGCCAAGAACAAGAAACTGCTGGCCTGCGATGCCGTCGTCGTTTCCGATACCGCGATGTTCGCCAAGGGGCGCCCGTCGATCTGCTACGGGTTGCGCGGGTTGGCGTATGTGGAAATCAAGGTCACGGGTACCGATCGAGATCTGCACTCCGGCACATTCGGCGGCGCCGTGGTCAATCCGGCCAACGCACTGGTGAAACTGCTCGATTCGTTGAAGGACAACAAGGGCCGTATCAAAATCAAGGGGTTCTACGACAACGTCGTGCGACTAACGAGCGCGGAGCGCAAGACATTTGCGAAGCTCCCGCACTCCGATGCGCGATTCAAGAAATCGATCGGCGCACCGGCACTCCAAGGCGAAGGGGGTTACACCACGCTGGAGCGTATCTGGGGCCGGCCCACGCTCGATATCAACGGGATCTGGAGCGGTTTTACCGGCGAAGGCGCAAAGACGGTGATCCCGGCGGTGGCGCACGCCAAGGTCTCGATGCGGCTGGTGCCGCACCAGACACCCGCCGAGGTCGAGAAAAAACTCGCGCGCCACCTCAAGGCGGTGGCGCCGAAATCCGTCAAGGTTGAGGTTGAATCGCTGCATGGCGGCGATGCATGGCTCGCATCGACGGGGCATCCCGCCATGCAGGCCGCGTCGCGCGCCATGGAACGCGCGTTCGGGCGCAAGGCCGTCTTCGTTCGCGAGGGCGGGTCGATCCCGGTGGTGGCGACGCTTGACGAGATACTCGGCGTGCCCTGCGTTCTGATGGGAATCGGGCTGCAAGACGACAACCTTCACGCTCCCAACGAGAAGATCGATCTCGATCAGTTCTACGGTGGAATTGAAGCCGCGGCCTACCTGATGGAAGAACTCGGCGCCGCGGGCGACGGGTCGAAGAAGAAAAAGAAGGCCAAGGGAAAGCGACGACGGTGACGGGCCTGCGCGGTCCCGTGCTCGTGCCCGGGCTGATCGTCACGCTGTGCGCCGGCCTGGCTGTGGCGGCGGAAACCGATTTGATCGTGTCCACCGCCGTGAGTCTGAAAGAACCGCTCCAGCGGACGATCGAGCGCTACGTCGAAGCCCATACGAGCACCGACGACGTGCCTATCCTTGTGCACGCCGGCGGCTCGACGGTGCTGGTCAAGCAGATCCTGCGCGGGGCTCCGAGCGACCTGTTTCTCGCCGCCTCTCCCTCCGAAACGAAGCAACTCGTCGACGCGGGGTTGATTTTGGAAGGGGCCGTTTGTCCGTTGGCCGGGAACGAACTCGTCGTCGTTACACCTGTCGGCGGTGAGCCGCCCGACAACCCACACGGCCTCGCCGAGCCGCGGTTCGAACGAATCGCGGTGGCCAACCCACGCACCGCGCCGTTGGGCCGGTACACGCGGCAAGCCCTCGACGGGCTCGACCTGTATGCACGTCTTGCGGGCAAACTGATCCCGGCCGAACACGCCCGACAGGTCGTGGACTACGTCGCGCGGGGCGAGGTTGACGCGGCAATCGTCTACCGCAGCGATGCGCGGCGATTCTCCAATCGCGTCGCCGTTGCGTTTTCGA
>Ga0224508_10001117_pt1 | contig 24449 bp, 18 predicted proteins | sample SF_Jan12_sed_USG_4_FD_170157 | JGI IMG/M metagenome (GOLD analysis project Ga0224508, IMG submission 170157) | Sediment microbial communities from San Francisco Bay, California, United States - SF_Jan12_sed_USGS_21 | ecosystem: Environmental > Aquatic > Marine > Sediment | place: USA... | reverse complement strand
CGTCTGTGGATCGAACATATGTGCGATCCACAGACGCCCAATCGAAGATTTCTCCTGCGAATCCATCCAGAGCGCAGGCGCGCCCGATCTGTGGAATGGTCTGGCGACCGGATCAGGGGGAGATGATCGACATGCCAGCAGTGACGAATGCCGTGACGTGGGTCCCGACGCAGGGGAAGGTGGCCGAGTTCCTCGGGGCCGTCGCCACCGCAAAGAAGATCCACGAGCGCCTGGGCGCCCAGGTCACCGTGGCCCGCTGCGTCACCGGGGGCACCCCGATGAGCGTGGTGTACATGACCACCCACGAGTCCGGCTCCGCCTACGGGGCCTTCATGGACGCGCTGGGGGATGACGAGGAGTGGAACCAGTTCTGGGCGTCCCAGGGTGCCGGCGAGCCCGTCGGCCGGATGGAGGGCTCAGCGCTCTACGCCGAGGTCGAGCTCTAGCGGATCTCGTCAGAGCAGGTCGGGTCGGGCCGCGGCCAGGATCTCGTAATCGAGCGTGGAAGGCAGCTTCTGGGTGGACGCGCCGCCGTCGACACAGATCGTCTGTCCGGTGATGTAGCCCGCCTCGTCGCTCGCGAGGAACAGGACGGCGCTCGCGACGTCGTCGACATCGCCCATCCGGCCGAGCGGGGTCTGGTTCCGGACGGCCTCGATCACGAGCTCGCTCTGGAAGAGCCACTCCGTCATGGGCGTCTCGATCAGGTGCGGCGCAACGCAGTTGACGCGGACTTCGTCACCGCCATACTCGACGGCCGCGATCTGCGTGACGTACTCGAGCCCCTTCTTCGATCCCGCGTACGCCGCCTGACCCGGCGAGGGATCCTGCGCCGTGAGCGACGACACCGACACGATCGATCCTCCGCCGCCCTCGGCCATCGCGCTCGCCATCGCCCGGATGAACCACACGGCGCCGGTGAACTGCACCGCGACCATCGGCTCCCATGTCTCGGGCGTGAGGTCGCGGATCAACGTGTTCTGCTCGTAGCCCGCGTAGTTCACGCCCACGTCGATGCGGCCGTGCTGCCCGAGGATCGCGGCCGTCGCTTCGTTCATTGCGTCGAAGTCGGTGATATCGAGCTCGATGCCCGAGCCACCGAGCCGCTCACCGACCTCCGTCGCCAGCCCGCCGCGTCGTCCGGCGACGACGACGCGAGCACCCTCGGTCGCGAAGCGCTCGGACGTTGCGAGGCCCAGGCCGGTCGCGCCGCCCACGACGACGGCAACCTTGTCGGCGAGACGTCCGGTGTCGCGCGTCGGGGGCATGGCCGGGGAGCGTATCCCTCGCCACCACGTCCAGGCTGCAGGTCTCCGTCGACGACGCGCTCACCACGATCCGGGCCTTCTGCAAGCGCGACAAGCGAGAGCCGCAGCCACATCTCGGTGTGGGACCCGCACACCTAGCGCTCCGAGCCCGTCGGCGTGATCACGCGACGGAGCCCTCAGCTCCCGGGGAGCTCGACGACGGTCACCGAGCCGGTGCTGCCGTCCACCCGCACGAGCGAGCCGTCGGGGATGCGGCGGGTCGCGTCGGTCGCTGACACCACGCACGGGATCCCCAGCTCGCGGCTGACGATGATGGCGTGGCTCAGCGCGGCGCCGACATCGACCACGACACCGGCCGCCGGTACGAACAGCGGGGTCCAGGCCGGGTCGGTGTGGGGGGCGATAAGCACCTCACCCGGTTCGAGGCCAGAGGGATCGGTCGGGTCGACGATCACCCTCGCTCGCCCCTCGATCGATCCCGGACAGCCGGGCATGCCCTGGATCACCTCGTCGGCGACCGCCACGTCGACGGCGCGCTCGTTCGCGCTCGACCAGGTGTCGGTGGGCGGCGCCGGGCCGTTGATGATGAACGGCGGTTCGAGGCCCTTCAGCCACTCGAAGTGCCGCCGACGCTCCTCGACCAGCGGCCCGACGTGGTCGAGATCACCGGCCACGTGCGACTGCAGCTCGTCCTCGAAGAGCATGCAGATGTCGGCGGCCTGGTCGAGGTCGCCGCGCGCCACGGCCCGCCGACCCAGCTCCCAGATCGCCATCCGTGCCTCGTGGATCACCCGCACGATGTTGGTCTTCGACCGCTCGCGACCCGGCACGAAGGTGGCGGCGCTGGCCACCCCGGCGCGGAACTGCCCGAGTGCTTCGTCGTCGCCGTCGACCAGCGCGTCGATCTCGGCGATCAGCGCATCGCGCTCCGCCGCTAGCCTCATGTGCTCGCGGGCCGGGGCCTCGTCGTCGGCCTGATGGCGCATGAGCTCGACCAGGGCCAGCACCATGTCGGGGTCGTTCTCCCACACTGGTGATCCGATGTCCCACTCGTTGGGGCCGCGCGAGCCGAACTCGGCCAGGAAGGCGCCGAGATCGGCGCAGAACGCCTCGTGCGCCGGGTCGGAACGAAGACGGCCGGTCAAGCCGGCGGTCCCCGCATCGAAGGCAGCGGTCAACGCCGGGTCATGGCGAATCGCCCGCGAGAGCTCCCACATGGCGTAGCTGGGTTCGGCGCTGTCGACGCCGCCCAGGCCGGCCAGGATCCTCATGGTCGCGTCGGGTCGACCCACCGCCTCGCACACGCCGGCGATCGTGCCCGGTCCGATGGACGCCGCCGCGCCCTGGTTGATGTGGGTGTTGAACATGGCCCGGCAGACCGGCCGCAGACCCACCGCCCGCTCCACCAGCTCGTCGTCGGAGAGCTCGGTGAGGGCGGGGCGCTCGGCCCGGATCTGGCGCGCCTGCTGACGTTGGGTCTCGAGCTCGGACTGGTCGCGGTTCTGCATGACCCACGCCAGCCAGTCGTTCATGGTCTCAGTAGCGGACTCGCTGGTGTGCCACGACTCGGCCTCGTAGGGCGGCACGTCGGGATGGTCGCCGAAGTAGGCCTCGTCGATGGCGGCGGCCGACATGCCCGGGGTGCGCTCGGCCCAGATCCGGAACCAGGTGGCGCCGAGGTACAGGTAGCCGCCGATGGTGCCGGCGAAGTCGCACCGGGTCGGGTCGGGATGCAGCTCGTCGGGCTGTGCGCCGTAGCGCTCGATGGCGCAGTCGCGCCAACCGGCCAGGCTGCCCCCGTTGGCGAACGTCAGATCGAAACCGAGTGGGGTCGGCGGGAGCGGCAGCACCTCGCCGGCGTTGGCCCTGGTCCAGAGCGGTGTCCGCTCGTCGTAGGGATGGTCCTCGATCCACCGGACGCCGGACATGGCCACCCCTCCTGGTCCACCGTGTCGAGACCCTAGCCCGCATCTCCAGCCGATCGGCCAAGAACCCGCGCCTACAGCTCGGCGCGCAAGACCTCGATCTGCTCGAGGGTGTAGCGGAGGGCGTCGCCGGGGGTCATGGCGGCGCCCTGCTCCGTGAGCGTGGCATACCGGTCGGGGCCGAGTTGCTCGCCGAGTTGGTCGCACATGGTGGCCAGTTCTGGCAACGCCACACGGGTGATGGGGCCCTCGGTGTAGCCGGCGATGACGGCAGCGGGTTCGTGGCCGCCGTTTCGGTGCAGAAACATGGCGAGCCGCGCCATGGGTGCCTTGGCCTGTCCGGTGCTCCCGGCATCGTGGTAGCCATTGATGGCAGCCGCAAAGAGCTCGAGCGCACGGTGCACGTCGCCGTGCTCGGCTTCGAGCAGGCAGAGCTGCGACGCGCCGGTGGTCTCGTTCCAGCGGTTGCCACTCTCGTGGCCAAGGTCCACCGCAATCCGCAAGGACTCCATGGCGCGGTGAGGGTCTGTGCTTGCGCAGGCCATCCCGAGGATCGCGTGTGCCGTCGCCTCAAAGGCGGGGTTCGGCGTGGTGTCTGCGGCTGCGACCAGGTCCGCTGCGAGTGCGAGTGCCTCGTCGGTTCGGCCCAGGCCCCACAGCGTTGCGATCACGTCGCCGAGCGGACCCCAGAGGCTGATCGGCTCGTCCACCGCGTCGAAACGACGGCGGGCGTCCACCACGATGTCGCCGGTTCGGTCGATTCCGGCCACGACGAGGTCCCATGCGAGATCGGGACGACCGACTGCTACGAGCAGGGAGCCGATGGCTGCCGAGCCGAACGGCGGTGGGTCGTAGTGCGGATCCTCGAGAAGCGCCGCTGCGGCTTGCGCATGCCCGATACCGTCCTCGGGTCGACCGGCGTAGACGGCATAGCCTGCCGCGGCCGTGAGGGCGAGCAGATGTTGGTCGTCGGCGGCACGGGCGGCCGGGAGGAGGTCCTCGGCCCAGGTGACCGGTTCGTAGCGTTGGGTCCACTGTCCCAGGAAGGCGGCGTAGATGGCGATCGTGGCGGCGGTGTGGAGGTCGCCGCAATCATCCGCCCAGTCAACGGCGGCACGCAGGTTGGACATCTCACGATCGAGCCAGTCGTAGGCGTCGCGCTGCTCGGCACTGTTCCAAAGCTCCAAGAGGTCGTCGCGGCAACCTGCGTAGTGCCGAGCATGAGCGTCGCGGATCGTCTCGGCGGAGCCCGTCGCGACGAGCTGGTCCTCGGCGAACTGCCGAATCGTCTCCAACAGCGAATAGCGGACCCGTCCGAACGATCGGTCGGCAACGAGCATCGACTTGCGCACCAACGCATCCAACACGTCGAGCACGGCGAACTCGTCGAGCTCGTCCAATCCGGCGACGGCAACGGCAGTAGCGAGATCGAAGCCGCCGCTGAACACCGAACAGCGTCGCAGAACCGTCTTCTCGTCGTCATCGAGCAGGTCATAGGACCACTGCACGGCGTGGTGCAGCGTCTGATGACGCTCGAGGCCCCGGCGTGCACCGGTCAGGAGCCGGAACCGATCGTCGAGGCGATCGCGAACCTCGCCCGCGCCCATGGACACCATGCGGGCGGCGGCCAGCTCGATGGCCAGCGGGATGCCGTCGAGACGAGCACAGATCTCCGAGGCCGCCGCCGCATCGGCGTCGTCTGAGATCGAGAAGTCGGGCACCACTGCCCGCGCCCGATCCACGAACAGTGCCACCCCTGCCGATTCCGACGCATCGCCGAGACCGAGCGACGGCACCGGCCACAAGTGCTCACCCGGCACTCGCAGCCCCTCCCGACTGGTGGCCACGACCTTGACCGTGTCCGACCGAGACATCATCGACTCGACGAGGTCGGCGGCCGCGTCGAGCACGTGCTCGCAGTTGTCCAGCACCAGGAGTCGGTGGCGCCCGTCCAGTGCTGCCGCGACGCTCTCGGCGACCGACAAGCCGGGCTGCTGGATCACCCCCAACGCCGTTGCCACTGCGTCCGGCACGGCATCGGGATCCAGCACCGGCGCCAACTCGACGAGCCACACGCCGTCGGGGAACTCGGGGGCCAGCTCGGCCGCGACCTGGAGCGCCAATCGGGTCTTGCCCACCCCGCCGACCCCCGTCAGCGTCACCAGACGGTGGGCCAGCACCGACGCCTCCAACTCGATGAGCTCCGTATCTCGGCCCACGAAGCTCGTGGCCTGCGAACGCAGGTTGCCCGGCGTCGCATCGAGCGTTCTCAGTGGCGGGAACTCGCGACCGAGGCCCTCAGAACAGGCCTGAAACAGGCCAACCGGCTCGGACAGATCCCGCAGCCGGCGCGCCCCGAGATCCACCATCTCCAGATCGCGCACCATCGTCGCGGTCGAGTCGATGAGCAGGACCTGGCCCCCGTGGGCTGCGCTCATCACCCGGGCTGCTCGATTCAGTGCCGGACCGAAGTAGTCGTCGCCGCGCAGCTCGGCCTCACCCGACGCGATGCCCATCCGCACCGGCAGCTCCAGCGCCCGCTGGGCCTCGATCGCGGCGTCGACTGCGTCGCGAGGCGACGTGAAGGCCGCACACACCCCGTCACCGGTGTGCTTGAACAGCCAACCGCGGTGCTGCTCGACGGCGGTCTGCAGCGTCTCGTCGTGGGCCGCCAACGCGGCCTGCATGTCGTCGGGGTCGTCCTCCCAGCGGCGCGTCGAGCCCTCGATGTCGGTGAACAGAAACGTCACCACGCCAGACGGCTTCACCGCGTCCCCACGAGCGAAGCCTCCCACATCGGCCTTGGGCGGTCCTCTCCCCTAACCGAGCCTTTACCGCTGTGGTGGACTGTGGTCGGCGAGGGGACGGCCCACGTGAGCAACGCCACGACATCGAGCGGTTTCGAGATCCAGGCGCTGGGCCCGCTCACCGTGCACGGCGAGGGGGTCAGCGCCGATCTGGGCGGCCCCAAGCAGCGGCTCGTGCTGGCTCTGCTGATCGTCGACATCGACCGAGTGGTCACCACGGACCGTCTGATCGACGGGCTGTGGGGCGACGATCCCCCGCCGACGGCCCGCAAGGCGGTCCAGGTGCACGTGTCGAACCTGCGTCGCGCCCTCGGCGACGGCTTCCCGCTGCGCACCGCGCCCGGCGGCTACATCCTCCAGTCCGCCGACCTCGACGTGGACGCGGTCACCTTCGAACGCGAGCTGGATGCCGCAACAGCGATGCTGCGCACGGACCCACTGGGCACCGACCGCATGCTCCTCGACGCCATCGGCCGATGGCGGGGTGCGCCGTACGCCGACCTCGGTGATGAGCCTGCGCTCAGGGCCGAGATCGCCCGGCTCGACGAGCTGCGGCTGCGGGCCCTGGAGGTGCGGCTCGACGGACAGCTGCGCGTCGGGCGCCATGCCGAATCAGTCGGCGAGTTGACGACCTTGTGCGCCGAGCACCCGTATCGAGAGCGTTTCGCCGAGCTGCTCATGCTCGCCCTGTACCGCTCGGGTCGACAGACCGAAGCGTTGCGAGCCTTCGACCGGACCCGATCGGTGCTCGTCGAGGAGCTCGGCGTCGAGCCGGGGCCGGACCTCCGGGCACTCCACGAGCAGATCCTCCAGCAGTCGGCCGAGCTCGACCTCGACGAGACCGATGCGGCGGACCGCTACGCGTTCCTCGCCACCGACATCGAAGGATCCACCGACCTGTGGGAGGGCGACCCCGACGCGATGCAGGACGCGGTTGCGAGACACGACCAGATACTCGCCGACGCGGTCGCCGCTAACGCCGGGACGGTGTTCAAGAACACCGGTGACGGGATCTTCGCCGTGTTCGCCTCGGCGTCGGACGCGCTCCAGGCCGGTGTCGACGCCCAGCAGGCGCTCCACGCCGAACCGTGGTCCACGGCGCGACCGATCCTCGTGCGCATGGGGGTCGACGAGGGCGCCGCATCCGCGCGCGGCGACGACTACTTCGGTCCCGCGCTCAACCGGGTCAGCCGGGTCATGTCGTCCGGTCACGGGATGCAGCTGCTCTGCCCGGCCGAGTTGGCCCCGCAGGCACCGGTACCGACCCGCAGCCTGGGCGACGCCGACTACAAAGGCATCGGTCGTCTCGAGGTGGCGCAGCTCGACGTCCCCGGGCTCCCGCACCAGTTCCCCGACCTGCAGACCCACCGGGCGCCCAAGACCGTCGTGCGGGCCGGGTTCGGTCGGGCGATCCGCGGCTACGAGCTGCGCGAACGGCTCGGCGAGGGCGCCCACGGGGTGGTGTACCGCGCCTACCAGCCGGCCATCGGTCGTGAGGTGGCGATCAAGGTCATCCGGCCCGACCACGCCAACCGGGCCGAGTTCGTGAAACGGTTCGAGGCCGAGGCCCAGTTCGTGGCCCAGCTCGAGCACCCGCACATCGTGTCGCTGTACGACTACTGGCGCGACCCCGACGGTGCGTACCTCGTCATGCAGCTGCTCCGGGGTGGCAGCCTGGCGTCCTCGCTGGAGCGGGCGCCCTGGCGTCCACCGGCCGCGCTGGCGCTGCTCGACCAGGTCGGTGGGGCGCTCGATTACGCCCACCGGCAAGGCGTCATCCATCGCGACCTGAAGCCAGCCAACGTGCTGCTCGACGGTGAGGGCAACGCCTATCTGAGCGACTTCGGCATCGCCGCCCAGCACATCGATGCGGTCGGCGCACCGATCGGTAGCTCGGTCGCGTACGTCTCCCCCGAGGAGCTGGCCGGCGCGGCGGTCGGTCCCACCGCCGATGTGTACGGCCTCGCGCTGTTGACCAACGAGATCCTCACCGGCGAACGACCACCGCTCGGCGAGGCGCCGACGCCGCTCAGCGAACGCCGGTCCGAGCTCTCCCCTGCCGTCGACGCGGTGATCGCACGTGCGGCCGATGGCGACCCGACCAGGCGCTTCGACCGGGTCGACGACTTCCTCCGCGCCCTGCGGCAGGCGTTCGGCGCCGACGTGGTGACCAGCCCACGCCGGACAGCTCCCAGCGAGGTGCGCAACCCCTACAAGGGCCTCCGGGCGTTCGGCGAGGTCGATGCCCACGACTTCTTCGGTCGCGAGGCACTCGTCAGCGAGCTGGTCGAGCATGTCTCGACCCACCGCTTCACCGCCGTCGTCGGCCCCTCGGGGAGCGGCAAGTCGAGTCTGGTTCGCGCCGGCCTGCTGCCCGCGCTGCGTCGGCGCGCCGCGAGTGGTCCCGGCGATGTGCTCATCACCGACATGTTCCCCGGCTCGTTCCCGTTCGAGGAGCTGGAGGCGGCGCTGCTGCGGGTGGCGATCGGTCCCCAGGACGGGCTGCTCGGCGAGCTCGTGGCCGACGACCGAGGCCTGCTGCGGATGTCGAAGCAGCTGCTGCCCGACGACGACAGCGAGCTGGTGCTGGTGATCGATCAGTTCGAGGAGCTGTTCCTGCTCACCCACGACGACGAGACCCGACGTCGCTTCCTCGCCAGCCTCGTAACCGTGGCGGCCGACGAACGCAGCCGTGTCCGCCTCGTGGTCACCCTTCGGGCCGACCACTTCGACCGGCCCCTCGCCGATCCCGAGTTCGGCGGGCTGCTCCGCACGAACCTGGTGCCGATCGCCATGCCGTCCCACGACGAGCTCAGTCGAGCGATCTCGCAGCCGGCGGCCGGCGCGGGCCTGGTGTTCGAGGCCGGGCTGATCCCTCGCATCGTGGGCGACGTCGCCGACGAGCCGGGGGCGCTCCCGTTGCTGCAGTACGCGCTGACCGAGCTGGTCCGCACTCGCGCCGGCGCCGAGCTCACGATGGCCACCTACGAGGGGATCGGTGGCGTCTCCGGGGCACTGACCGCCCGGGCCGACGAGATCCACGACGGCCTCTCCCCCACCGCACAGGACGCAACCCGGGAGGTGTTCCTGCGACTGGTGGCCGTCGACGAGACGGGCGACGACACCCGCCGACGCGTCCGGCGGAGCGAGCTCGACGCCCTCGGGCTCGGGGAGAGCGCCCTCACCGCCGTGCTCGATGGCTTCGGATCGTTTCGACTCCTGACGTTCGACCACGATCCCGTCACCCGTGGCCCCACGGTCGAGGTGGCCCACGAGGCGTTGATCCGGGAGTGGCCTCGACTGCGGGAGTGGATCGACGAGCGCCGTGAGGACCTGCTCCTCGAACGCCGACTCGAGGCCGCCAGCCAGGAGTGGGACATCAACGGCCGTGAGCCCAGCTTCCTGTTCGCCGGTGGTCAGCTGGACCAGTACGCAGAGTGGGCCCGCACGACCGACGTTCGGTTGACCGAGCTCGAACGGGACTACCTCGACGAGTCACGGCGGGCCGACGACGAAGCCGCCACTGCCCGTCGCCGGCGCCGCCGCAGCGTCATGGCCGCGCTGGGACTCTTTGCTGTGGTGGCGTCGGTCGCCGCCCTCGTCGCGGTGAGACAGCGGAACACTGCGAACGAGAACGCCGATCGGGCCGAGGCTGAGGCGGCCGCGGCCGAGGAAGCCACTGCTACAGCAGTCGATGCCCAGCGCGCGGAGGAGACAGCCCGGCTCTCCGAAGTCAGGGGCCGGGCGGTGAGCGACGCCCGGGGCTTGGCCCTCCAGGCGAGCGAGGTGTTCGAGCAGGACCCGGACGCCGGACTGTTGTTGGCCATCGCGGCGAGCGACCTCGTCGATTCCGCCGACGCCGATCTGCCCGAGGTGATGGAGGCACTCTTCGAAACCGCAACCAGGCACCGGCCGCTGCTGCGGGTCGAGCTCCCAGACCGTCCGGGCTCGTACCCGTCGTTCGGGGTCGCGCCCGATCCGCGGGTCTCGCCCGCTCCCGATGGAGGTCGCCTCGTCCACCTCGTGGAGTCCGACGAGGGTGGCACGGCGGCCCGGATCGTCGATCTCGAGACCCGCGCCCTTCTCCGTCATCTCGATCAGGTCGTGGACCCGGTGTCGGTCTTCTGGGATCCGCACGACGACCGAATCCTGGTGGGCGCCGACGGTGTGCTCGCCGCGGTCGATCCCGAGACGGGCGAACGGACCGACCTCGTGCAGGATGGCCGGGGCGAGGTTCTTGTCATGGGCGCGTCGCCTGACCACATCACCTACGTGGTCGCGTCGACGAGCGTCGTGATCGCCCGAGACGATGCCTCGACGGTGGCCGAGTTCGCGGACACCCACTGGGCCAGGCTGTCGCCGACCGGCGACCATGTCGTGTTGTACCGGAAGGACCTCCAGCCCTGGGTGTTCCCTGAGATCGAGACCTTCCCCGGTGGTGAGCCGGTGGAGATCCCCGAAGATGTTGCGGTCTTCGACTGGACCGCCGACGGCGACTTCCTTGTGATGGACCCACCTCGAGACCCGATAACGGACGCAAGGTTCGCGATCGAGCAATGGTCGGTCGACGGAACGCAGGTCCGGCAGGTCTTCACCACAGGAACGTCGGGCTGGCCCGACGCCCGCCTCAGCCCCGACGGTCGGTGGATCGCGATCGACGCCGGCGGACAGGTAGACATCTACGACGCAGGCACCTTGGAACAGGTGGAAGGGCTCGTCCTGCGCCCGGTGCAGACCGAACCCCAGTCACCGCTGACCTGGTCGAGCGACAGCCGTCGTCTGATCACCGTCGAGGCCAATGAGGCGTTGGTGTGGGACATGACGGCCGCTCCCGGATCGCCCGGGGCGGCCCTCACGGGAGGCGCTCGGTTCGGGGTGGCGTTCTTCTCGCAACTGGAGAACGATCGCCTTCTGCTCGGTATGCACGACGGGGCGTGGGAGATCTGGAACACCCGTACGGGTGAACTCGAGCAACGCAAGCCCGGAGATGCTTCGGAGGCACTCACGGCGATCGCGGTCTCGCCCGACGGGAAGATCGTCGCTTCCCCGACTGGGCCGAGCGGCGCCATCAGGGTCGACGATCTCGAGACGGGCGACAGCGTCGAGATCCAGTCGGCCGGTTTGGGCACTCCCCTCGCCGTTCATCCCGGGCAGCAGCTGATCGCCGCCGCCACGAGCGATACGGCGATCTTTGGCGGCTCGATCCCGTCGGTCGGGTTGGTCTCGGTCGAATCCGGCGTTGTCGCCACGCAGTTGGCGCAGGGGTTCGTGAGGGACGCCCAGTTCTCACCCGACGGACGAATCGTGGTCTTCGCAGTCTCGGCCCAAGGCGAATCACAGGACGTGCGCTTGCCGGTGCTCGACAGCGCGACCGGGGACGAGGTCGCGCGCCTCGAGATGCCGGGCGGTGCCACCGGCCTCGGGTTCTCGCCCGACGGCCGACGACTCGCCGTCGCCGGCCGGTTCGGTGTCATCGAGCTGCACGACGTCGACGCGCTCGTCGATGGTCGGGAATCGCTCGTCACGCGGGCCTCCACCGGACGTGAGGACAGGTTGTCGAGCCCGGTGTTCAGTGCAGACGGTGCGGTGGTGCTCGCGGGCGAACCACGAGTGCGCAACGATCCGTTCTCACGAGTGACCGCCTGGTCAGCCGACACAGAGATGCAGCTTCTCTGGTCGCTGCGATCGGACCGGCCGACGGGACACTTGAGAATGCCGATCACCGTGGACGGCAGCAGCATCAGGGACGGGCTGGTGTGGATGCCGGCTGGCGGATGGCTGCCCGCCGCGGGATCCGTGGTTGAGAACGGCATCATCGGCATCCCCGTCGACCGAAGCGAGTTCGCGGCCTTCGCCCGCCAGAAGCCCACTCGAGACCTCACCGAGCTGGAGTGCGAGAGCTACTTCCGGTCGAGCTGTGCCGAGTTCACCGCCCGCATCTCCTGACGAGGGTTCGCAGTGGCGCAGACCACAGGTCCAACGAGGTGGACCCAACCCACGACCGCCCTACCGTGACCACGTGACCACCTCCACCCTCGATCGCACCGGGCTCGACCTCGGGCCACTGCGCATCGACACCCCTGTGGTGCTCGCCCCCATGGCCGGCGTCACCGACCTGCCGTTCCGCCGGCTGTGCCGCCGCTTCGGCGCCGGGTTGTACGTCAACCAGATGATCACCGCCCGGGGCCTGGTCGAGGGCTACGAGCGCACGCTCAAGCTGGCCGAGTTCGGCGACGAGGAGTGGCCCCGCTCCATCCAGCTGTACGGCATCGATGCCCACTGGGTGGGCGAGGCTGTCCACCAGCTGGTCGGCGAGCGCGGCGTCGACCACATCGACCTCAACTTCGGTTGCCCGGCCAAGAAGGTCACCAAGGCCGGTGGCGGCGCCGCCATCCCCTACAAGGGCCGGCTGCTCGCCGCCATCATCCAGTCGGCCGTCACCGCAGCCGGGTCGGTGCCGGTCACCGTCAAGTTCCGCCTCGGCATCGACGACGATCACCTCACCCACCTCCAGACCGGCCGCATCGCCGAGGACCTGGGCTGCGCCGCTGTGGCGCTGCACGCTCGCACCGCCGAGCAGCACTACGCGGGTGAGGCCCGATGGGCCGCCATCGCCGAGCTCAAGGCCACGGTCACCAGCATCCCGGTGCTGGGCAACGGCGACATCTGGGAGGCCGACGACGCTCGGCGCATGATCGACGCCACCGGATGCGACGGCGTGGTGATCGGCCGCGGCTGTCTCGGCCGGCCGTGGCTGTTTCGCGACCTCGCCGCGCTGTTCGCAGGCGAACCGGTGCCCACACCGCCCACCCTGGGCGACGTCGCCGACACCATGGCCGATCACGCCCGCCTGGTGGTCGACTGGGCCGGCGAGGACGCACTGCGCTCGTTCCGCAAACACGCCGTCTGGTATCTCACCGGCTACCCGGCGGGACCGGCGGTGCGCCGGGCCCTGCACCAGGTCACCACCCTCGACGAGCTCGACACGGTGCTGGCCGGCCTCGACCGGACCACGCCTATGCCGGCCGGTGCCATGCGCATCCCCCGCAGCCACACCAGCGGACCCCACGCCGTGGCCCTGCCCGCGGGCTGGCTCGACGACCCCGACGAGCTGCCCACGCTGGGCGACGACGCCGGCCGGGTGACGTCAGGGGGCTGAGTGAGCACCCTGGTGCTGGCGTCGGGTTCGCCCCGGCGAGTCGACCTGCTGACCCAGCTGCTGGGCCCGTCGGCGTTCGTCGTCGAGCCGGCCGACATCGACGAGGACGACGCCGGGCTCGGCCACGACCAACCGGCCCCGCTGGTGGCCGCCGTGGCCCGGGCCAAGGCCGCGGCCGTCTGGCAGCCGGGTCGCACGGTGCTGGCGGCCGACACGATCGTGCGGCACCAGCGGCAGAACCTGGGAAAGCCAATCGACCGCACCGCCGCGGCCGCGACCATCTCGTCGATGCGAGGCGACGCCGTCGACGTCTGGTCGGCGGTCGTGGTGACCGGCGCGCGTGGGGCCCGGGTCGACGAGGTGGTGCGGACCACACTGCACATGGCCCGACCCGACGACGACGCCATCGCCGCCTACGTCGCCACCGGCGCAGCCGACGACAAAGCCGGCGGTCTGGCCGTGCAGGACGGGGCCGGCCCGTTCGTCGACCGCATTTCGGGGTGTGTCACGAATGTCTATGGCCTTCCGTTGTGCGCCACGGCCCGCCTGTTGGGCCATGCCGGCCTCCTCTTGCCGGACAGCGCACCGTCGTGCCCCGGGTGCGACAGCACCGACCAGCACTGACGGCACTCATCGCGGGCCGGCGTCAGCCGATGGACCAACAGGTTTCTGCCATGTCGACGCGCGCCGCCCCATCCCCGACGATCCGCCACCTCGAGCCCTCGGCTCGATGGTTCGTCGCGCTGGTGGCGGGGCTGAACCTGGCCGTGGTGGCGGTGATGGTGCTGTCGCCCTGGTACCGAGTCGATGCCGCCGCCGGCGCCCAGGTGCTGCTGTTGCTCATGGGCGCGATGGTGCTGGCTGAGCTTCGCCCCGCCGGCAGCACGGGGCCGGCCAGCGACCTGGCCGGCGCGGTGTCGTGGATCCTGGCTGCCTCGCTGGTACTGCTCGGCGCACCGGCGGTCGCGGTGGTCACTCTCACCGCCACCACGCTGGCCGGAGAGATCATCCGCCGAGAACCGCTGACCCACGGCATCTTCAACGCCAGTCAGCTGAGCCTGTCGATCGCTGCCGGCGCCACGGTCATCCGCCTGCTCGAGCAGCAGGATGCGCTCACACCGACCGGAGAGATCGATGTGGTGTGGCTCCCAGCGGCGGCGCTGGCCGGCACCACGGTCATCTTCGTCAACGGTCTGCTGACCGGCATCGTGCGCTCGCTCGGAACCAAGACCCCGTTGCCCACCTCGATTCGGGCCGCCATCGACGGCACCCTGCGCAGTGGTGGTGTGTTGTTGACCCTCGCGCCGGTGATGGCCGTGCTGGCGGTGCGCAGTCCGCTGCTGTTGCCGATGCCGCTGGTGACGGCGCTGGCCGTGTACCGCAAAGCCAACGAGGCCAACCGCCAAGAGCTGGCGGCCAGCCAGGACATCCTCACCGGCCTGCCCAACCGCAGGGACTTCGAACGCCGGGTCGACGAGGCGCTCGAGAGCCACGCCCCCGGCGCGGTGGCACTGATCGACCTCGACGGCTTCAAGGCGGTGAACGACCGCCTCGGTCACCAAGCCGGCGACGAGGTGCTCAAGGGAGTCGCCGACCACATCATCAGGCACTGCCGGGCCGACGACGTGCCCGCCCGACTCGGCGGGGACGAGTTCGCGGTGTTCCTGCACGGCCTCCCCGAGGAGGTCGAGAAGGCGGCCAAGAAGATGGTGGCTGCGGTCCGTGAACCGGTGCAGGTGGGCGAGAGCCCGGTGCGCATCAGCGCCAGCCTGGGGCTGGCCCTCACACCGGCCCATGGCACCCACCTCCGCACGCTGCTCGAGCGAGCCGACGCCACCATGTACCGCGCCAAACGCGAGCGCCTGGGCGTCGCCGTCTACGACCCGAGTGCCACAGTCGACAGTCAGGGCCTGGCTCGGCTGCAGCGGTCGTTGCGTGACGCTTTGCTCGCCGATGAGTTCGAAGCCCACTTCCAGCCGTGGGTCGACGCCCGCAGCGGCACGGTGTTGGGCATCGAGTGCCTGGCCCGCTGGCCCCGCTCGGACCGCGTCGTGTTGATGCCTGATCAGTTCCTGCCGCTGATCCGCGACCCCGAGCTGGCCCACCAGCTGACCGCCACCATGCTCGAACGGGCCCTGGCCCGGGCCGAACACTGGCACCAGGACGGCTTCGAGGTGCCACTGTCGGTGAACGTCCCGCTGGTCACGGCCCGCAGCCGGGGCCTGGTGAAGGACCTCGATGCGCTGCTGCGCGTGTTCCCCATCGACCCCGGCCTACTGCAGCTCGAGATCAGCGACCGGGGCCTGGCGGCCGACGACCCCGAGCTGCGCAACCGGCTGCACACCATCTCCAAGCTCGGAGTCGGGCTGGTGATCGACGACTTCGGCACCGGCGCCGATTCGCTCACCAGCCTGGCCTCGCTCGGCGCCCGCACGGTGAAGCTGAGCACTCGCCTCACCCAGGGGCTCTTCAGCCGGCCCGGCGCCCTGACCGTGGTGCACCACCTGATGGCGATGGGCCGAGACCTGGGCGTGGCGGTGGTGGCCAAGCAGGTCGAGAGCCCCGACGTGGCCCGGGCCATCACCCAGGCGGGCGGTGCCATCCAGGGCCACCTGGTGGTCCCGGCCTGCCCCGCTGACGAGCTCACCGACTGGCTGGTCGAGCGGCGGACCCAGCGCCCAGCCGAGCTGCGCGACCCCACAGTGGCGCCGCCGTCCAGCTGGTAGGTCGTCAGCCCCGCGGGCCATGCTGGCGCGGTGGCTGAATCGAAGTATCTGTTGTCCGGCGTCCGCGTCCTGGAGAGCTCGCTGCTCGGTCCGGGACAGGTCGCCACCTTCCTCGCCGACCTCGGCGCCGACGTCATCAAGATCGAGCCGCCGCAAGGCGACTACATCCGCCAGATGACCTGGCCCATCGTCGAGGGCACGTCGCTGCTGCACCTGCACACCCACCGGGGCAAGCGCAGCATCACGCTCGATCTCAAGACCGACGCCGGACTCGACGTCTACAAGCAGCTCGTGGCCACCGCCGACGTGGTGGTCGAGGCGATGCGACCCGGCGCGCTGGCCAGGCGGGGGCTGGGTTACGACGTGCTGAAGGAGATCAACCCCAAGATCGTGTTCTGCACCCTGTCGGGTTACGGGGCCACCGGCCCGTACAAGGACATGCCGAGCCATGGCATCGCGTACGACACATGGGCCGGCATCGTGCAGGCTGTCGAGGACGACGAGGGCTTCGCCCGCATCCCGCGTGAGATGCCCAACATCGGCATCAACGTGGGCCCCATGCTCGGGGCCTTCGGCATCCTGGCCGGCATCATCAAAGCCCGCGAGACGGGCGAGGGCTGTGCCATGGAGCTGGCCCAGAGCGACGCGGCCGCCTATATGGACTGGTACCGCATCGAGTCGGAGCTGGCCTACCGCCGACCCACCGACGTGGTCACCGGCAACCCATCCGACGACTACGAGCGGCGGCCAGCCGGGCTGGCCGGCATGTGGGAGGGCGTGCGCTACCAGATGTACCGATCGTCCGACGGGCACGTGCTGTTCATGGCCAGCGAGCAGGCGTTCTGGAAGAACTTCTGTGAGGGCGTCGACCGCATGGACCTGTTCGAGAAGTGGCCCGGATCGACCTACGCCGATCACGCCCGGGGCAACGTCGAGCTGCAGCGCGAGCTGCGCGACATCTTCGCCACTCGCACGAGCGTGGAGTGGCTCGAGTTCGCGAACACCCACAACACACCGATCGCGCCGGTGAACACGCCGGCCACCATCGACGCCGACCCCCAGTTCCAGCACCGCATGCCGCTGTACTCGGTCGACCAGCTGGGGGCCGAGCAGCTGCCCCTGCCCCTCAACGTGATCGGGGAAGAGCCACTGGTGCCGACGAAGGCCCCCGAGGTGGGTCAACACACCGACGACGTGATGCGCGACGTGCTCGGGTGGGACGATGCCACCATCGCCGAAACCCGAGGAGCCGGTGGCTTCGGTTGAGCCAGACTGGCGGCGATGACCTTCGCTGCCGCCCCTGACCCGCCCTACTACGCGGTCATCTTCGCCAACCAGCACTCGGGTCTCGACGTCGAGGCCTATGACCGCACCGCGGCCGAGATGCAGCGACTGGCGGCCGAGCAGCCCGGCTTCTTGGGTATCGAGTCGGCCCGCAACGCCGACGGTTTCGGCATCACCGTGTCGTACTGGGCCTCACGCGAGGCCATCGCCGCGTGGAAAGCCCACCCCGACCACCAGCGGGCCCAGGCCGCCGGCCGCTCCCGCTGGTACGACCACTACAACACCCGCATCGCCAAGGTCGAATGACCGCCTCGCCCCTTCGTGGTTGAATCTGGTGATGCGGCCGGACGATCCTGCACTCGGACCCACCACGATCAGGGTGGGGTGCGCCAACTTCGAGGCCGTGCCGCGCGACAAGGCGGCCACCATCGCCAAGCTGTCGGCGGTGGTCGACGAGGCCGCCGACCGGGGCTGCGATCTGGTGGTGTTCCCCGAGCTGGCCATCAACACCTGGGGCGGGTGCCCCGACTGCGCGGCCGAGCATCGGCCCTGCGCCTGGCACCTCGACCAGGCCGAGCTGGCCGACGGACCCACCGCCGATGCCATCGCCGAGCTGGCCGCCGATCGTGGCATCCACGTGATCTACGGCTTCGAGGAAACGAACACCGACGACGCCACCGTGGTGCACAACTCGGCCAACCTTGTAGGGCCCGACGGGCTCATCGGTACGTATCGCAAGCTGCACCTCGGCATCCCCCTCGAGACCGACCGATTCACCCCCGGCGATGAGCTCCCGGTGTTCGACACCGCGCTGGGGCCCATCGCCATCTCGATCTGCTACGACTTCTACAACGGTCCCGAGCTGTGCCGGGTGCAGGCCCTCAAGGGCGCCCGGCTGCTGGTCAACCCGACCGGCCGCGGTGATCTGCCGCGCGCTCGCGAGCACCTCGAGCAGTGCACGCTCATCCGGGCCCACGAGAACGTGATCTTCGCTGCCTCGAGCAACCGCACCGGCGACTCGCACGGCCCGGCGTGGGCCGGCGGCAGCGTGATCGCCGCGCCGCGGTACCCGGGCTTCCCCGAAGTGCTGGCCCGGGCCGGCCCCGACGAGGAGCTCATCGACGCCGAGCTCGACTTCACCTCGATCGGCGGCTGGTACGACATCATGCCGTGGCGCGAGTGGCGGGCCGGCCCGCAGTCACCCATCACCCGGCTGGTGGCCGACGAGCTGGCCGCGCTGGGCAGCGATTGACGATGCCCGACAACGGCAGTTCCATGCCGCGATGACCGACGAGGACGCCGGCGACCACCAGCACCCCGAGCACCACCACGGCCATGCCCATGACCGCGGCCTCAGCGGCGCGCTGCGATACCTGCGGTGGGCACCGCAGATGTGGCGGTCCGAGATCAACGACGCCGTGGTCGAGCTGGTCGATCCGCAACGACACCAGCGAGTTGTCGACATCGGAGCCGGCATGGGCGCGGCAACGGTGCGGGCGGCCAAACGGGGCGCCTCGGTGACGGCGGTCGAACCCACCCCGTTCCTGCGCCGGATCCTGCAGGTGCGGCGTGGGTTCCAGCGGGCCCGCAAACGCATCCACGTGGTCGACGGGGCCGCCGAGCACATCCCACTCCCGGACCGCAGCGCCGACGCCGTGTGGGCCACCAACACCATGCACCACTGGGTCGATCCCGCCGACGGCCTGGCCGAGATCGCCCGCGTGCTCCGTTCCGGCGGTCGTATGGTGCTCGTCGACGAGGACTTCGACGACCCCGCCCACCCCGAACACGACCGCTTCGGTTCCGCAGAGTCCGACCGCTTCCACATGGTCGACATCGAGCGCATGGGCCAGCTGGCAGCCGCGGCCGGGCTCGCCTCGGTGACCGCCGGGGCGCGGCAGTTGGCCGACCGCCCGGTGCTGGCCGTCATCGCCGAGGGGCCCGAGCGAGGCCGGGCCGCCGGCTGAGGCGACCGGCCGTCTACATCACGGAGCGTCGAGCTCGGCCGCAGTGGGCGGGTCGGCGCCGGCGCGAGAGCAGGTGATGGCGGCCGCCCGCACGGCTCGAGTGGCAATTCGGTGCCAATCGTTCTCGTCGAGGTCGCTCAGCTGCGAGACACCGGCCTTCATTCGCACGTTCCACAATGAGACCAGCACCGACGCCACGAACGAATCGCCGGCCCCCACCGTGTCGACCACATGCACCGGCTGGCTCTCGACGTGCACCGACACGTCGGACAGATACACGGTCGCGCCGTCGGCCCCATGGGTGACGATCACCACCGAGACTCCACCGGCCAGCAACTCGGCCGCGCACGACCCGTGCGATCGACCGGGCCAGATCCACTCGACGTCTTCGTCCGACGCCCGATAGAGCCCAGCGACCGCCAGCCAACGTCGGTGGTAGTGGTCCCATCGATCTCGATCGTCGATGACCTGCGGCCGCACATTGGGGTCGAGCGACACCAGACCGTCGTGCTGCTCGGCCAGGGTCGCCAACACGCGGGCCGTGCGACCCCTGAACATGCCGAGCGTGCCACCGTGCAGCATGTGCAGACCGGCGCCGAGTCGGTCGAGGTCGGCCACCTCCAGCATGGTGTCGGCCGTGCCGGCTCCCTCGAATCGGAACACGAGCTGGGGGACGTGCTCGACGATCGCCCGAGCGGTGGGCTCGGGGCCCCGCTCGCAGGCCCGCAGATCGACACCGTTGGCGACCAGGTGGTCCCAGATGATCTGTCCGAACTCATCGGTCGAGACCCGACCCACGAACGCCGCCGGCGCGCCCAGCCGAGCGGCGGCGACGGCCACGTTCATGGGACCACCACCGGGCACGGGATCCGGCACGAGGTCGACCAGCGCCTCACCACACGAGGCGATCACGTCGCCCCGCTCGCCTCTCGATGTCGACGGTCGGCCGGCGATGCGGCGGTCAAGACGTCGATGCCATCACCTGGTTGAGGGCGTTGCCGATGAGTTCGCGCGCCTGATCGGCGACGGGACGGAGCGCTTCGGCCCCCGCGATGCTGGCCATCAGCCCAGGGTCCATGGCCTCGACCACCACCCCGTTGTCGGTCTCGCGCACGGTGACGTTGCATGGCAGCAGCACGCCGATCTGGGGCACGGCCTCGACCGCCTTGCTGGCCAGAGTCGGGTTGCACGCTCCCAGGATGCGGTAACGGCCGATCTCGGCGCCAACCTTGCGCCGCAGCGTGTCCTCGAGGTCGATCTCGGTCAGCACGCCGAACCCCTGCTCGGCCAGCGCCGCGATCACGGCATCGACCACCTGGTCGAACGGCTGGGCAACGACGACGGACTCTTCGAAGATCATGGACTGCTCCTGGCTCGGTGTCGCGGCCGACGCTAGGTAGTGACGGCGGGCGACCCCAGAGCCGATGGTCCCGATCGTGGCGGTCAGGCGTCGTGGGAGCGGGGCCAGACCGGATCGCGCTTGTCGAGGAACGCCGACATGCCCTCGACCATCTCGGGCGACATGATCGTGGCCGCGAACATCTTGGCGTCGGGCGCCGGCAGGCGGCCGTTGATGTCGGCCTTCACGAGCGCCCGTGACACCGGCCCGGTGAGGCGGATCTGCTCGAGCACCCATGCCACGTGGTCGTCGAGCTCGGCGTGGGGCACGACCTTGCCGACCAGCCCCATGGCTTCGGCTTCGGCCGCGTCGAACCGGGCGGCCGTGAAGTAGAGGTACTTGGCCTTGGCCAACCCGACCTGGTGCACCAGCCGGGCCGACATCCAGGCGTCGGGGGCACCCCGCAGCAGCTCGGGCACGCGGAAGGTGGCGCGATCGGAGGCGACGCTCACGTCGCTGTAGAGCACCAAGTCGATGCCGCCGGCCTGGCACACGCCGTTGACCGCGGTGACGATCGGCTTGCGGCACCGCTCGAAGTGCCGGAACGGGAAGTGATCGGTGGGATCCCACTCGGCGGCCAGGGTCTCCCGGTCGGCGCTGTTGCCGCCCATGTCGCCACCGGCCCCGAACCACTCGTCGGTGCCCGTGAGACACAGCGCATCGATGGTCGCCGTGCGGTCGGCCCAGACGGCGGCTCGTTTGAGCCCCCGATACATGTCCTGGGTGAACGAGTTGCGTCGCTCGGTGCGGTCGATGCGCACGTGCAGCACTCCGGCCTCGACTCGGGTGATGAGGTGCTCGGACCCGAGATCGGGGGCGTCGGGATCGTCGGTCACGGCTTCAGTCGAGGCCGTAGACCTGGGCGGCGGTGTCGTGGAGCACCTTGGCCAGGACCCCGTCGTCGAGCGAGCCCAGCGCCGCAGTGGCGTAGTCGCGCGGATAGCGGGCCGGCGTGCGGGGCCCAGGGTGTTGACAGGTGGGGTGCGGGTAGTCGGTCTCGTACATGAGGTTGTCGGGGTACTGCTCGAGGGCGAAACGGGCGCCTTCCTCCTCGAACCAGAAGCACCCGTAGATCTGGCGGCGGAAGTACTCGCTGGGCAGCAGGTCGTACTCGGGATGCTCGACGGTGACCCCACCGTTGCGCCACTGCCAGTCCATGGTCTCGAGCGCTGCGGGGATCCAGCCCGCGCCCGACTCGACCGACACCAGGTCGAGATCGGGGAAGCGATGGCACACGCCACCGAAGATCAGGTCGGCGATGCAGCGCATGTTGTCCATGAAGATGAGCGACGACACCTTGGCGAAGTTGGTCATCCACCCCATCTCGGCGGTGTCCTGGAACTGGGTTCCCATCGAGCCGCCGCCGACGTGGAAGCTCACCGACAGGTCCGCCTCCTGGGCCGCGGCCCAGATGGGATCCCAGTGCTGGTGGGCCAGCGCGGGCTGGCCGTAGTCCTGGGGCTGGTTGCAGAAGTTGATGGCCCGGTGCCCGTTGGCGGCGCACCGCTGGATCTCGGCGACGGCCACCTCGACGTCCCAGAACGGCACCGCGGTGATCGGCACCAGGCGCGACGGATCGGCCGAGGTCCAATCGGTGAGGAAGTCGTTGTAGGCCCGCACGCAGTCATCGGCCAGGTCACGCTCGGGCAGGTTGAGGAAGTACCCGTTCCCGAAACCGCCCACGTTCGGGTACAGCACCTGGGCGTGGATGCCCTGCTCGTCCATGAAGGCCAGGCGGGCGTCGGCGTCGTACATCGACGGATGGATCTCGTCGAAGGTGTCGGGGATGTCGATCGGCATCAGGCCGTCGTATCCCGCCATCGAGTAGAAGCCCGGCGCACCCAGGCGCTGCCCACCCGCCATCCACACGTCCTGGCCGTCGATGCGCTCGACGTGGGGCACCCGGTCGTGCATCGAGGCCGGCATGCGCGCCGTCCACGTGTCGGGCGGCTCGGTGAGGTGGGTGTCGACATCGATGACGGTGTGGCGATCGAACAGATCGGTGCTCATGACGTGTCTCCCGGGGGCTGGGAGGTGATGGTAGATCGTGAGGCCACGACCGGCGCATCCCGGATGTCCTGACGCACCACGACGGCCAGGGCCACAACCACGATCACCATGCCCACCGCCTGGGCAACGCCAAAGGTCTCGCCCAGCCACCAGGCGGCCAGCAAGGTCGACAGCACGGGCACGGCGAGGGTGATCATCGACGTATAGGTGAGGTGGGTGTAGGCGTGGGCCCAGTTCATGAGCAGGTGACCGGTGCCCGGCACGGCCACGACGAGCGCCACCCATGCCCATTGGCGACCCGCGGGTGGCTCGACGCCACCCGCGTCGATCACCGCCAAGGGCGCCGCGACCGCGACCCCGATGACGAGCGACAGCGTCTGCAGCTCGAATGCGCCCATCTGCTGGCGCGCCTGTTTGGCGTAGACGAAGTAGGCGGCGAACAAGAGCATGGCCACCACCGCCAGCAGGTCACCCCTGAGGCTCCAGATCGGCCGTGACGACGACCCGAACACCACCAGCGCAACGCCGCCCAGCGCCACGATCGCCGCCACGATCACCACGCCGCTCACCCGCTCGTGGAAGCGCCGGGCGGCCATGGCGAGCAGCACCAGGGGGGCCAGGGCACCGATGACGGTGGTATTGGCCACGGTCGTGGCCTTGAGGGCGACGAAGAAGGCGGCGATCTCGAGGGTGATGGCGACCGCTGCGGGGGCGGCAATGCGGAACCGCTCGCGAGCGAATCGACCACCGGTGGCGAGGAACACCGCCGAGTACACCCCGGCGCCCAACAGCAGCCGCCAGAACGCGATCTGCACACCCGACATGTCGATGTGTTTGACGATGACGTTGCCCATCGACCACAACACGATGGCGCCGGCCGCCGAGACCCGTCCCCACGTCTCGAGCGTGGCGGTACGTCGGTCGACCATCGTCCGACGCTAGCGGTGCGGCGCGCGGGCCGGTCGCGTGATCAGTTCTCAGTCGGCTCCGGCCAGAGCCACGCCGCCATCCCGGCGGCCAGGACGGCCCCGATCAGCTGCATCACGATGAACATGGGCACCGATGCCGGCTCGATGCCGGCGAAGGTGTCGCTCAGCGTCCGGGCCACCGACACCATGGGGTTGGCGAAGCTCGTCGACGAGGTGAAGAAGTAGGCGGCGCCGATGTAGGCCGCCACCGCGCCAGCGACCAGGTGGGCCCGGGAGGTGCGCACGAGAGCGAAGATGACCAGCACCAGGCCGAAGGTGGCCACCATCTCGGCCAACCACAGGTTGCTGCCCGAGCGAGACTTGGTCGAGATCTCGACCGCAGTCAGGTCGAACATGAGGTTGGCCACCACGGCGCCGAAGCAGCCGCCGGCGATCTGGGCAGTGACGTAAGGGGCCAGGTCGCGCCACGGTCGGCCGCCGACGAGGCAGTCGGCGAGGGTGACGGCGGGGTTGAAGTGAGCGCCCGAGACCGGCGCGAACATGAGGATGATCACATACAGCACGCCGGCCGTGGCCAGCGCGTTCTCGAGCAGCTGGAGGCCGACGTCGTCGGGGCTCAGCCGCTCGGCCATGATGCCCGACCCGATGACCCCGGCCACCAGGAAGGCAGAACCGATGAACTCGGCGGTGAGACGGCGGGTGCGCACCCGGCGACGCTAGCCAATCGGGGCGTTGACGAAGTGACTGGGACGTGAACGGCGGCCCACCCCTGCCCGGCCGGCGGCCAGCGCGGGTGTATCGGATGGCCCACGACGGGCTTGAGTCCATTGGGCCCGACGGCTCATGCCAAAGGGTCGCTCGGCCCATGAGGGCCCCACCGAAGCGTTCGTACTCTCCGGAGGCATGGAACTCTCCACGACTTCGATCCGCCCCGATCGGCGACTGCTCGCCATCACGGTGCTGGTGGCGGTGGCC
>Ga0224508_10001116_pt1 | contig 24459 bp, 21 predicted proteins | sample SF_Jan12_sed_USG_4_FD_170157 | JGI IMG/M metagenome (GOLD analysis project Ga0224508, IMG submission 170157) | Sediment microbial communities from San Francisco Bay, California, United States - SF_Jan12_sed_USGS_21 | ecosystem: Environmental > Aquatic > Marine > Sediment | place: USA... | reverse complement strand
CAGGTCGCATGTTTCAACCTACGGTCAGTAAAAACATCATTTATAGATATGAATCCAGAATTTACTAATTCCATATATTGTTTAATATTCAAATCACACACTGGGTACTCCCCCTTGTACCAACTTTTGTAACCATGACTATGCGTGACCACCGCTTCTCCAATTGGAATAGTTGCATGTTTAACAGAATAATTAAAGCGCTGATCCAACATCTTATGCTTATACACGTGTAATAAGCATTGTGCTGCAAGTTCATCCACCATGCGACAAATTATATTTTTTTCCTGCATCTCTAATGTTTTTTCAAACCACACATCAAAAAAATCTGTTGATTGAACATAACCATTGGAAAAACCCCAAACGCCTGTATTTACAGCTTTTCCATATTTTATAGCTTTTTTAATATGTTCTTTGCCGAATACAGGCTCACATGCTTTAATTCTTCTTTGTATACTACCCCTCACATTTGTTTTCCAATTACAAAATTGAGTAAATACAAGTCCATACTTACGCACATTATAAAATAATTCATCAATTGGCTTAGAAACTAATGTGTCAGAATCCAAATATACAACCAATTTGTACTCAGGAACGTGTTTATAAAGGGAGGGTTTTACGGCGAGTGGGTTTCTTACTTTATGCTCTTCTACTTCTTTAATTATAACATTCAACTGCCTTAATCTGTCAATCAAATATTTCTCATTTTTTCCTTCAAGTAATACCACTATGTCTCCATCATAATGTTTTTGTAATGATACTATACTTACCAACAATTTGATAATACACTTACTGCCTCTGTTGTAATAAAGGACACACCTCTTTTTCATTAATTTTTTCCTTCACGTTCTTATATTACAGTTGATGAACTACTTGAAGATGATGAACTTGTTAAGCTTACCTCTGTAGATGAACTACTTGTAGATGAAGACAATGATGAACTACTTGAGCTATTAACTGAACTGCTATCGCTTTCATTCAAGTTTGCTCTAGGGCCAGGTGCACGAGTCACACCGTTATTTTCAGTTAAATCATTTGAACCAACTTGATCTAATCTGGTACCGTTTAATTCCTGTAGATCCCAATTTGCAACCAAACTTGTTGTCAAGCCAGCAGGTAAGTCTGTGTGTAAATAACCTTCACCTGCGTTATATAATTGATTTATTTCACCATCTGTTAAAACTCTATTCTTCCACATTCTTACCATTGACATCCTACCCGTCCAAAAGTCTGCTATACCATTATTAGACCCAAGAAAAAAGTTTGATGTGTTATCAAAAACACCAGTAGTATGTGCTGTGGTGGTAATATTACCATCATTTATTTTTATTCCTATAACATTGTTAGTTGCATCGTGCCAGAATGTTACCATATTCCACTCATCAAATGGTGTGTGAGAAACATCTGAAACACTGGTTAGATCACCAGCTGTTCCGTCGCCACTAACATCAAACCTAAACCCAATAACTGAAGAAGAAAATAGTCGATAAGATCTTTGGTTAATACCATCATTCCATTTGTTTAATATGTTTCTAGTAGCCACATTTAAATTTTCTCTAATAACCCACAATGAGAATGTAAAATCTATATCAGTAACTGATAAATCCGTATTGTCAACTATCTCTAAATCTTGATCTACACCATCAAATTGAGCAGCAAATGTGGGTATACCAGATGAAGATGAACTAGAATCTAACGCCAATGTAGAACTTGAAGAACTTGTGAAAGAAACTTCTGTAGATGAACTACTTGTAGATGAAGACAATGATGAACTAGATGATAAAGATGTGGAACTTGAAGATGATAAAGATGTCGAACTTGAAGATGATGATGTCGATGAACTTAAGGATGTGCTACTTGATGTTGTTAATAATTCTGTTGAGCTTGATGAAGATGTAGAAGAAGATGACGATATTGACGTACTACTATTACTTGTTGATGATGAGGTTGTTTGTACAAATGTAGACGAAGAACTGTCAGAACTACTACTACTTTCTTCTGTCAAAGATCCGCTGTATAATCCTAATACGTGCCATTGGTTATTACCTTCATCTGCAACTAACTTCACAGAGCTTAGACTGCCATCTAACGTAAAACTAGTAAATCCGTCAATAGTAACACCAGGTTGATCAACAAAAAATTCAGCTACTGCTGCACCAGTTAATTTTAAATATATTATTTTTCCGTTATTATTTAGTAACGGTGGTAATACAATATTGGAATCAGATGCTAAATTTAGCTTAACAACACTACCCAAATCTGCATTTGTTAAATTTGTATCTGAAAAATATTCTGCAAAACTAAGTGTGTTACCTATAAAATTACTTTGAAATAAGGCCATATTAACAACTTGATAAACTGGTTGATGTAGAACTTGATGTTAGTAGTTCTGTACTAGAACTATTACTTGTAGAACTAGTACTACTGGTAAAACTAGAAAACTCAACCGATGAACTTGATGTGGATTGTACAAAAGTTGAGCTAGATGAATCAGAACTGCTTGTTAATGAAATCAATGTGCTAGATGATGAACTGGTAGGTTGGTTAATTGTGCTTGACGAACTGGTAAAACTATTTAATGAACTGGGACTACTACTTTGTGTAGACTCTGTACTGCTTGTTGAAAATAGTTCAGTACTGCTTGATGTGCTTTTACTTAAAGCTGAGGATTCAGATGAATTAGATGTACTTGATGTCTGGAATTCACTTGAACTACTAACATCTGCACCAAATTGGCTAAACTTACCTTGCAGCACCCACCAACTGTTGTCACTAAAATCAGCTATTATTTCGACACCAGTTTCCATTAATATTAATTGCATTGTGGCGGTAATATCATTCTCGACTTTTTCACCCCAATGTGGCAAAAGTGTTACTTGTCTATTATCTTCTGCATTGGTATAATTTAATATACCAAAATTTACCTTTGCACCGTCTAAAAATTTTGTATGAGGGAGGCGGATAAATCTAACATCATTACCAATTAATATCATTTTATTAGCAATTGTTTCATCTAACTCCGTATAAACAGAACTTATAGATTCAAATGATAATATGTCAGATTCAGTAGGTTTACTAGAAAATATTTGAGCCATTGTCAGTCAAAATTATTATTAAAATTTTTACCACTAATTGCAGATTCTATTATAAGTTTATTATTATAAAGATTTTTTATAATGTCTACACTATTTATATCTTTATAAATGGTGTTAAACTGATTTATTGTATAGGTGAATTGTTCACTTTCAGTAAATACCAAATTCTGCTGTATAGATAGGTCGATATTTAAATTTGGCTGCATATAAACATGATATCCATCACCCAACATCCATTCCAACAAATTGGCAATATAAAATTTGGGCAGTTTATTAACATAATAAAGTTCCAATTCTACTTCTTCTTCTGTCAGCATGTCTTTTATTAAAGACACAATACTTTTTATAAATTTGTGTATATGTGTAAACATTATGGTTTTAATTATATCACCTTGCAACAAATATTGCTTATTAATTATCAAATCTGTTATAATGTTGTTAACAAAGCAATCATCTCTGATTTTAAATTGACCACCATATAATTCTGGACATTCATAAATTGTTATGTTGTCATTAATATTAGACTCAATTACTTTATGAATTCTTTTAAGATGTTTTATATAATACGTGTCAGTTGAATTTAAATTTTCTGTGTGAGTAACAAAATATAAAATTTCTGTATCAACCAGGTTCGTAAGTTTTTTAAACGTTTCTACATATTCGCCTGCATATTTATTATACAAACCACAACTATAAAATTCTTCCACATCAATATTTGAGCATATAACAATTAAATCAAATACTTCAAATTCTTCTTCTGTACAACTAATAAAATTTTTATTAATCAACTCCGATTTGGCCGGCATATAGTTACTGTTAAAAAAATTTACATCATATATAGTAACCTCATATTCAGAATTTTGTTCCAATTGTACATTTAAATGAGAACCGAGATAACCAAGACCACCAATTAATAATATCTTTTTCATTATATTGTCAATTCCATACAATAATATATAGTAAAAAAGCACTAGGTGCAATACCTAGTGCTTTTTATTTTTATTAATTATTATTAGTACTGTTTAGCAAACGGCTGTATCAAGATTATCGATAAGAACCATAGCATCACGGTAGAAATAATTAAATGCAATCCTTTCAGAAACAACCCATTTAATTGAATCAGATTCTATAATTTCATCTGAAGCAATTCGGATAGTCCTACGGTCACCTAAATGTGGTACATCCTTACGATAAAGAACAATCTGACCTGCTGGTGCAAACGGTGCCTCATAGAATGGAACTCCATAAATATTAGTAACAATAGAATTTCCTTCTCCTGCAGAACCTAAACCAGTAATAAAACTAGCTAGAGCAAGACCAGAAACATCTGCTGCTTTAAAAAGGGAATTTTGTCGCATAAACGCAGCCTGATCACTTGGTGTAATACCAACAATCATACTTTTGTTACGCCCAAACTTACCCAAATTAAAAAGTGCACAGTTAATATTATCCAAGTCAAGTGCCGATCCGGTAGCATCTACAGTAGTAGCTGCATCTGGACCTGCCGCAACAGTGAATATACCATCAAAAATAAGTCTTGGATCACGATTAAACCAATTTGTTGGAGTGGCTGATTCTGGTGTTGTTGCAGTTGCCAAATGACTTACATCACCTTGAAGCATTGCAAGTTCCTCAGCTTCACCAAGTGCCTCACCAGCATCTTTCATAACCTGACCTACAACTGATGGCGTAACTTTAGAATCTTCCAAAGCTTCCGTACAACCAATAGCATAAGTTACAAGCTTTTTAGCCTCCCACGTTACAGATTCAGCATTAATTGTACTTTGTACTGCTGTAACACAATCTGGAATATAGTAAGCCGATTGACCACTAATTCGTTTTGCTCGCCTCTCAATACGATCATTCATTGTGAACGTATTAACAAACCGACGCATAATATTAGTATCACGGACAAAATCGATAATTTGTCTAGCTAACGGTTTTGGTAAATATGCATTAACACTAGCACCGTCTGCGGCTACTGAAATTGCGTTTTTGATTAAATGGTTATTCATATTTTTTATTCTCCTTTACTGTTCATCGCGTTATATGCCTGAAAATATAGACAATTCGCTTTTTCTTGTTCGCTTTTGTTCAATTCTTCAAATGCGGAATCATTTTCCATCACGTGAAATAGATATTTGATAGTGTCAGGATCAGAAGAGCTCTTTAAAACCTTCCTAGGTGTACCATCATTTTCTGTTTGTTTGTCTTGCTCGTATGCAACTTCAACACCTTTCTTCGTTGGTTCTGTTTGCTGAGAAGGTTTTGCAGCACTCAATTCTGTAACAGTCTCAGTTAATTTAGCAAGAGCTTTTAAAACCAATTCGCTGTTATCACTTTGTTTATCTACTGGTGCGCTTTTCTCAACAACCTCTTCAGCATCCTCATCTGCTTGTTTTGCAACATATTCTGCCTCTTCAAGAGATTTGGTTTCCGTTTCGAGCTTCATTTCATCAATTTGTTTTTGAATATTTTCAAATTTAGAATCAAAATTCTTATTGATGTCAGCAACAACAGTACTGAGCGAATCTTGTACTGTGCTTTTGAGTGTATCATTCACACACTCCGCGATAATAGTTTTTAAACTTGGATTTTCCATATTATTTTCTTCCTTTGTGTTATTATAATTCTTTATTACATTATCAAATGATTTAGACAGTACTTCAGTAACAGTTGCACCTGCATTTGCAGGTATGCCAACCACAGAAACCTCTAACAGTTTCATTTTTTTTATTATCATAGCTTCAACATCACCAGTTTGTTTATTTTTTTGCATTTCTACCTCTTCTGGCTTCAGTCTTACGCTAAACGAATTTAGTATTCCTTCGTCAATCTTAGTCCAAATACTTTCAACATCAGCTGCTTTAGAGATAAAAAGCTCAACAAACAAACCTTTAGACTCATCAATAGCTGTTTCATTGACAATTCCAATTGGTATATTTGTATCATGATTAAAAAATACTGTACTTGAACCACTTTTTAATAAATCTTTTCTAGCATCAACAAATGTTTGAATAGGTATGATATCATCAACCCTATCTTTTTCTATTGTGCCAGCGAAACCCTTAACTATTCTACCAGTGTCTTTCGCTATCTTACTTTTAGATCTCATCGTTAAAGAAGGTTTCTCAGGAAGCTTTCTCTTCTCTGGTGGCGGTGGGCCATCACTTATCTGTCTTTTTTCTAAACCAATATCATCAGATAAAGAAAATATGTTTTCTAGATCATAAAAGTCTTTTACCCCGTATTTTTTCAGGTCTTTGCCTGTTAATATAATTTTTTCTATATCCATTATTTTAAATCTCTATATATGTGGCTATCTTTAATACTGCTTATAACTGTATCATACAACATTAGAAAGGTTTTGTAATTTTTTATGTTGTTATAATATAAAATATTTTTTGTATGTTTAATCAAATAAGCACATATTGATCTTTCATGTATACCATTAAATAATGTTTTGTAATATATTTCTCCGCATGCATCAAATGTGCTGGTTATATTATTTTTATCTATTGAAACATTATTATTTATTAAAATCTTAACATAATTCTTTACAAAATTAAAATACTGGTCAATATTTGTTAACGTCTCAACATCTCTATTGATTGATTTATAAGCGACACTACGAAAATCATGAAAAGACCTAGAACGATTGCTGTTCCCCCTATTAGGAGTTTGGCGTATTTGAGCATTATTACCACCCTGTTCCCTCGGTGGAATTAAACGACCAGTATCTGGATCAATTTGTCCACCACCTGGCATTGTAGTAACCGGTGTATCACCCCAAGGTTTAGGTTGCATACCTCTTTTAGCCCTAACCTCATTAATTACTATAACACCACTTGCTAAATCTAAATTGTCTATTTCAGCCTGTGCCCTTTTATCTAAAGCGTCAATTTCATCAAAAGATATCCTAATATCATCATAACCAAAACCATCTTGTACGATTTCCCTGGTATATGCATCTGCCTCAAGGCACAATATTGGTTTTATAGCACCCTCTTTATAACATTCCATAGCTTCTGTTTTATTCTTAATTTGACCACCTGCCTGATCATCTATACCTAAAATGGCTGGTTGCATATTAAAAACAGAAAATATTTTTTTTCTTATCTCATCACCGTACTCTTGAAACTGCATATCCTGATTGGTAAGTGCCATTCTTACATAATTAACCGCTTTATTTACTACTGCTATTCTATGTGCTTGTCTTACACCACCATGTTTACATCTCCATGATTCTTGAAATTTTTTCATTTCTTTAGGTGATGCACCATCCAATGTTATAATACCAGACGCTTCAGACCCATTAACAAAAAAATTAGAGTTGTAAGATGCTCTTAACAAATCAGATGCAATTGCATTAGCTAAAGTATCTAATGGTTTAGTTCCATATAAAGAGCCTACCATAGGATTAAGTACAACGAAAATTACTTCGTCTTTATCATATATGATAGGATCATTAGTGTGATTTGTAGAAAAGTTACCCTCTCTTAATATATAAGTATTTCTCTCCGGCAAATTACCAAATTTGTCTGCATTAACATTCAAGTGAGATGCTTGCAAATTGTGTATTTCTAATAATTGTCTTGTGTCATTTTGTGTAACTAAAGTGTCGTCAACAACTTTTTCAAAAGCCCCATGTCCAAATATTTGCAGGTCTCTTATAAACTTTTTTCTTAAGTTAGTAAATGTTTCTTTATTGTCATTTGGTCTTTCAAGGAACCTTTTGATTGTTTTAATTCTTCTTTTTGTTGCCTCTCTTATTTCAATAGTTGGATCAGTTGGAACTACTCTTGGCTGTATTTTAACACAATCCTCAACTTTTCTATTCACTGTGGCATAAACCCACTCATTATGTTGATACAATCTAAATGCATCAATACTGCTTAGACGCACAAAAGTATGTGATAAAAATTCACTATTGTTTTTTATATCTTCAATAAAAGAAGTTGACTGTTTTGATATTGTATTACCTAGAAACCCAGGTTTGGATACATTAACTCTTTTAATTAATTGGGTTTTGACCATATATTGTCCTTATTAAATAAATATATAACATCTTTATATATTATATCGACTGGATATAAATTTTGGATTTTTTATTCTAAATCAAAAAAAGAAAATGATATTTTTGTTAAAGCATTTTTACCAGCTATATATATTGCAGCCGCAAATGAATCCCACAAATCCTTAGAAGTTTTTGACGTGTGATCAACTTTAGTACCATTTATCAATTGCAAATTTTTTGCTTCATTACATAATAATAAGTTAAAGGGGTATACAACTCTTTCACTAGTTATTGTGTCTTTTGCAACAACTGGAACCAGCTCGTCTTTCATCTTCCTATCAAGAGAAATTAAATCGGTTGTATAACCCTGGTCTTCTAATGATTGTCTAACATGTAGACTTTGCCATTGATCAAAAGTTATTAGACTCAAGTTTATTTTTCTTTCTTTTAACGGGTATATAATATATTTTAAAATACTGTCAAAATGAAATTCGCCCTTTTTCAACATTCTATTGTTCATTTCTGTCGTATCAATAAAACCTACCGCATCTATTTTAATAATTGGCCTCTCCTCTTCACCATAATCTTCACCCATAACAATATCATCAACTAATCCTGATTGAACTGCATCAGAAGCAGTTAATTTAATCATTTTCATTCCTTCAATATGGGATATTGTAAAACCAACTCTATCACCATTTTTTGCTAAATCAATGTGCATAAAATAGTCTATTTCTGAATCACCTTGAAACCAATCTCTGTATTCACCATTACCTTTATACCCATTTGCCAAACAGTTTTCATATTCAAAACATCCATAATCATCAGGTGATTCTTTTCTTTTTTGGTAAATAGGACATTGTTTACACGTCTCGCAAACATTTTTTTCTAAATAATATGGATCTGCCCAAAATGACTCTAATACACCTACCGGCTGAGCACCAAAATCTCTCATTGTTTGCCTTTTTCTTCTCTTCAAATCTTCTGCAAATGATTCTATAGGTGTAGCCGGATTAATATCCCATGTAGCAGCTTGCCTAACATAACCATCTTTTCTACCTTTTAACTCCCAGAATTTTTTCATACAAAAATCATCTTCTTGATTCGGAGTTGTTATACCAATAATTTTATAATCTAATGGAAATCTTGATTTACAACTTCCATACATAGCATCCCAACATTCTGCTGCTCTTGATAATGCATCTGGATTAGATTTTGCCTTATCCAAAAAAAACGCTAATTCGTCTAGCACACATTGGAGTGTGTGATAACCATATGATGATTGTGCTCTACTATTACCACTTAATGCAACCAAACCTTTGGCAAAATTTATTTTTAATTCACCTGGATCATTATATTTACCTGTCATCCATGCATTGTTGCGAATCATACCAACAAATTCTTTAAAAAATACATTTCTGGCCTGGTCTTCATTTACAGCTATATTGATAAATGCTATTTGTGAACCAGGCGATAAACCATAATAAGACTGTGGGCTATACATACATAAACATCTATATATTCCATATGAATGCATCAAGGCAGCTAAAAAATCTTTTCCACTATTTGATATATTTATACCGTTTGCAATATAGTTTTTATACTTTTCTTCATTAGTGTCAATAGTTATATCATACACCTTCTGTATATCTAACTTTTCTATTGATACTATTTCTTCATAATTAATGTCGTTATTTTCTGTTTTTCTTATTTTTTTATTCTTATTATTAGCGTCCAAATGCTGACTAATATCTTCTGGATAATAATTGTATGGACAATTTTTAGCATTTTTACTAACTGTTATTTTAGATGTGTTCCACTTTCTTTTGTTAAAACCAGTCAATTCAATTGTGTTGAATAGCTTATCTAAATTTTCATAATCAGTTATTTTTAGTTGATAATGTGCTCTGTTGTTAAATAGGTGTATACACCTATTTTTCACAATACGACATTGTATTCCTACTATTCTTAATAAATGAGCAATATCATCTATCATTTCCCTGTCTAACAAATTAAGCATAAAATAATAAGTTGTATTTCTTTTGTGAACTTTAGACATTACTGACAAATATGATGAAAGGAACTCTTGTATATTTTTATCTGAACCATTAAAAATATAAGGAGGTATTTTGTGATAACTGAGCTCATAAGAGCCATCAGTAAATTCATGGCCAATTATTTTATCAAAAACTACTGTTTTTTTCTTGTTTATGTTTTTTATTTTATACTTAACAGTATCATCATATTTTTTTACAATGTCAATAACATTTTTATATGTATTATTAATATCATAAAATGTAATTGTGTCATCAAATTCGACAAAATATTCTGTACATAAGTATCCTGATAACTTATATGAATCTGTTTGTAAAACCTGATCACTGTTTCTACCATTCAAATTAGATGATACATTCACAGAATCACCAACTTTCAAATCTCTCAAATGTTTTTTGCCAAAATATGTACATAGTTTGTGATTCTCTGTACATTTTAACACCTTACCATTTACAGTAGTAACTTCATACAATTCTTTTTCACCCATAAACTTAACTGTACCATATATGGTACATATTTTTTTAGTTTCAGAATCTATCACACAAAATTCATACCTGCCATCATCTTCATATAACTCTTCTATAGTGAATTGTTGTCCTCTAGCCATTGCTATTTTAGTGTCGCCTGCCACACATCCCTTACCCAAAAGCAAAATTGCTTCTCTAACCTTTGGATCAGCAAGTTTCCAAGCTATTTCCATAATTTTTGGACGACAACCCTTTCTACCGTTCCATTTTAAATTACAATATGATTTTGACTCAATAAACTCTTGTATGTCAACAGGTTTATGCTCCCATATTTCATCATTATCATAATCAATCAGGTTTGAACCTATATACTTAAATGGGTCATTTATAGTAAATTGGTCTTCTAATTGTGCCATTGTATATCTCCTGTTAAGAACAGTTTTATAATTTTTTCTACATCATCTGGCACATCAACAGAAATTATATATTCATCAAATATACTAACATGAATGTCATAACTATTGTCCATAAATCTTAATTGTTCTAATTCGTTTTCTACTTCATTGACAGTTTGTGGCATATAGACAAACTCTTTTAATACTTCTTTTGTATAAGCATATATACCAATATGTTTTTTAGGATAATTCATTTGATTATTTTGATAAAAAACAGATATTTGTCTATAAAAACCCGTTGCAAACCCGTCATTGTTAGTTAAAACTTTAACCATATTGGGATTTTTCATAAATTCATATTTTTTTCTCAACATTAAAGCTATAGTTGATATACTACAATCCAAATCTATCATATCGCGTAGCATTGTATCTATCATATACGGCTTTAACATTGGTTCATCACCCTGTATATTTACAACAATATCACAATCTAAATTTTGTACAACTTCCCAAATTCTGTCAGTACCAGTTTCATGAGTACTAGATGTCATTTGATACTTAATATCATATTTTTCACAATAATCAGCTATTCTTTGGTCATCTGTCGCAACAATAACATCAGACAATAAGACAGATTTTTTTGCAGTGTTATAAACCCTTTCAATCATTGCTTTTCCACAAATATTAACTAATGGTTTACCAGGGAATCTTGTAGAACCATATCTAGCAGGGATTATACCTATTATTTTTAGAGTTTTGTTATTCATTTTTTTTCACGTCTATAACATTTTCAGATATTTTTTGTAAATTGCCTTGAGTAATAACAGACACATCTAAAAAATGTGTCTGGATTTTTAATAATAACTCTTTGTCTAAAACATTCATTTTTAATATATCAACAATAGCCCTAAGAAAAATTTTAAACCCTTCTGGTTGCAGAATAAAACTATCTTGAACATTTAATTTTTGTATAGTTTCTATACCTCTACGAATATTATTAACAAGCTCATTTATATTTTTTATTGTTTTATCATCAAACAGGGACGATTGAGACTCAAATACATCCTTTAACGCATCATATCTATCTAAATCACCTGAATATGCATCACTATCCACAATCAACTTACATTTGTGTACAAAATCTTTCTTTGATAATGGATCAGATGCAGTTATTTTATTTATATAGCCAGTTAATAATGTTCTCAAAGTGGCCAAATCCTGTTTATGGTCAACCAAACTAGGATCATTTAGATAAGATTCAAACAAATCTGATAATTTATTTTGATATGGATTTTTTTCATCTTTTTTAACAATAACAGATGTTTCCTCTATCTTGTGTTTTTCACAAAACAATGTTCCTAATTTAGCTTGTTTTTTACATCTCAATCTTTTTATTTCACCGTTTATGTTTTTAGTAATACCAAAAAAACATTTTAAACTACCTTCATTTGTCAAATGTTCTGATGGAATTTCATTATCGGAACATTCCAAATAATCTTTATACTTATTTTGAACAGCTTTTTTTTTATCATTATTCATTATTTTTATCCTTAATTGATAATAATATATCTATGAGAGACTTAACATTTAAAAAAATACAAAAACTTATTTTTCCTAAAACATATGTAAACATAATGTTGGAGTCAAAGAGGCCTTAAGCCTCGAAAGTTCTACAAAAAGAAAATTAATGTTTAATAAAGTACAGAATACATTCACTATATAGCTAAACTTTTTAAAAACATATGTACAGTGTTTCATACTCTACCATATGTTTTTAATGGAAACGTCAAGTACCATTATTTTTCTTTAGTTAGAGTTAAGGCCTTGTAGAGGCCTATGCATAAGCACAATGTACCAAATGAAAACATGTGTTTAAATATATACTATATTCGCGCGTACGGGAATTATATATAAGTATATACGCGTGAAACGTTCACTAGAAAACCATTACACATTTTTCATGCCAACTTTATTAAAAATAAATAAATAATTTATGACTTGTTTTGTTCAATTAAAGAATTACATTATTATTGTTGGCAATCAAAAAATATAAAGATATAACTGTGACACTAGGCAAATTTAGAAAAACAATATTTGAAAATAATTGAGGGTAATGGATGTCAGAGATTAAAATTTTAAATAAATCAACAAACAAATTAGAACCGTTTGATATTGACAAAATAAAAAAAATAATTAGGTTTTGCATTGAGGGTATAGCTGATTATTGTGATAGCCACTTTATTGTAGAAGAAGTAAAAAAGATGGTTTACAATGGGATAACAAATGATGAAATTTTAGAGTCCATTATTCTTGCTGCCAAATCTCAGATTGAAAAAGAACCAATGTATAATAAATTTGTATCACAAGTAATGCTTAAAAAAGTTTATAAAGAAGTACTTGATATTAAATATTATACGAATGAAATACATGATGTACATATAGAAAAATTTGAAGAATATTTGGGTAAAGCTGTATATTATGGTTTAATAAATAAATCTCTATTTATGGACGGATTAAATTATACGCCTGATGATATGGAAATTGAAATGACTTCTTATGATGAAATTTTTAACCATAAAAAACTTGCGAATGCGTTAAGAACCAGCAGAGACAGAAAATTTAAATATGTTGGAATACAAACTGTTTATGATAGATATTTATTACACGTGAATGGAAAAAAAATAGAAACGCCACAATATTTTTTTATGAGAGTTGCAATGGGCCTAGCCATAAATGAAGACAATCCTACCGATAGGGCTATAGAGTTTTATAATCTAATCAGTAGCTTTGACCTAATGCCATCAACTCCCACACTTTTTAATAGTGGGCTAGTAAGAAGTCAAATGTCAAGTTGTTTTTTGTTAAGCTGTGGAGATGATTTAAGAGCAATTTTTAAATTATACGGCGACTGCGCACAACTAGCAAAATGGGCAGGTGGTCTTGGAATTGATTTTACCCCAATCAGATCAACTGGTTCATTGATTAAAGGAACAAATGGACCAAGTTCCGGCGCTATTCCATATACAAAAATAATGGATTCTATATGCTGTTGTGTTAATCAATGTTTTTCTGGTGAAACTGTCATTTATACAAATCTTGGGCCGAGGAAGATTAAAGTTGTAACTCCAGGCGAGTTAGTTTTAGGATCTGATGGCGAATATAGACAAATAAATGAGATCATGATATATGAACAGAATAGTGACCCAATGTTATCTATTGATGTTAGAAACGGTTTTGACCCAATAGAAGTTACATCTGGTCATCCTATATTATCTATTCTTGGCTCTAATAAATGTCAGACTATTAAACAAGTACATAAACAGTTAGAATTAGGTCATTTGAAAATTTCATATAACGAAGTTAGCAAAGTAAAACAAGGTGATTATGTAGGCCAGGCGATACCAACAGAGATTGTAGATGTTCCAGAAATGGATTTAGACACATGCTATTTATATGGATTAATGCTTGGTGATGGTCATTTTACAAAAGATAAAGAATTTGGTATATCAATTAATCCAGAACAAGATGATATAGTGCAATTTGTAAAAAAATATTTATCTGATAGAAATATCAATTATTGGGTCAACGAAAGAAATGAAAAATATATACAAATAAAATGGTCAAAGGGTGGAGGATCTGTTAGGTGCAAAAAAACTGGTCAGATGACAAAGACTGATGGCACCTTTCCATTTGTTGGACCTGATTTGTATAACGGGGATGAAAAAAAGAAGAAAACAATAAATCATAAATATTTGCATCTACCAAAAGAAAAAACTAAGAAAATATTATTAGGTCTTATTAAATCTGATGGCTCTATAAAAGGAAATGGACAGGTGTATTTTGAGAACACATCTGAAGACTTAATACATACAATGAAATATTTGTTTTTAAGATTAGAGATACCTTTGAATATCAATACCAGAACAAGAAAGTACAATCATACTGGTACAAGGGTTGATGGTACAAAAATAAAATTTGATAATACTTCTACTACACATATTTTTTATATGCCTAGTGTAGATTTATTTGCAGATGATTTTAAATACAATGTAAGTAAGAGAAGGTGGTGGTTTGTAAACAATGGTAGTCTCTTCTCTAGAGTTGAAAATATTAATCAAATTAAACCACATGAATATGTGTATGATTTGAAAGTCGATGGGGTTAAAAAGTATGTAAACTCTTCTCTATCAAGCACCAATGGAGGAAAGCGGCCCGGAAGTGCTTGTGCGTATATGGAAACTTGGCATTATGATTACATGGACTTTTTAGAACTTAGAAAAAACACTGGTGACGAGACAAGAAGAGTAAAATTGTTAAATATAGCTGCATGGATACCAGACTTGTTTATGGAACGTGTAGAAGAAGACAAAATGTGGTCATTTTTTAGTCCAGATGAAGTTCCTGACTTACATTACACATATGGTGAAAAATTCAAAAAACAATACTTAAAATATGAAAAAGCAGGTATTGCTGGTAAATTAAGAACATTCAAACAATTATCAGCTGTTACTGTTTGGAGAAAACATTTAAGTATGTTATTCGAATCAAGCCATCCATGGGCCACATTTAAAGATACATTTAATATTAGAAATACTATAAAAAACGTAGGACCAATACTTTCTACTAATTTATGTTGTGTTACAGGAGACCAATTAATTCCAACTAATATTGGAATGTATACGGCAGAAGAATTATATTTTAACAGTTCACATCTTAAAAATTTAAAAGTTGCTGGATTGAATAAAGTTGAAAAATCAACAACGATGATGCAACCTGTACAATATGGTAAATGTATAAAATTATTAACCAAGGAAGGTTATACCCATTCTGTAACACTAGACCATAAAGTTTGGGTAAAAGATAAAGGTTATGTTGAAGCTCAAAACCTGTCCAAAGGTGATAAATTAATATTGCAGCAAATTTCATTATGGCCAGAAACAAAATGTGCAGATTATGAAGAAGATATATCATTTTTAATAGGTTTAATCACTGGAGATGGCACATTTACAAAATACTCTGTATGTGTTGATATATGGAAAGATAAAGGAATGACAGATAAATGCAAATGTATTATACATGATCTGTTAAATAATCACCCCTATTTTGAATGCAATAAAATAAATACCAGTTCAACAAAAAAACCAAAGTGGTCATGGAATGAAAAAGCTGATAGATATCGTATTACTTCAGCGCCATTAAAGCAACTACTTGAGCATTATGGTTTTACAGATGATAAGTTTACTATACCAGAGTTTATTTTAACGGATAAAAATAATATGAAATCTTATTTAGAAGGTTTATATTATGCTGATGGTACCGTACAAGGTGGCGAAGTTACCACAATATCATTATGTTCAACAAAAAAACATTTTCTACAACAGATACAGATAATTTTATTAAATTTTGGAGCCAAATCATCACTGACAAAAATGGATGATGAGGGATGGAGAAAATTACCAGATGGTAAGGGCGAATACAACAAATACTACTGCAATAGCAAATATAGATTACATTGCACATCTGTAAGAGCATGTCAAATATTAAACGACATTACCCAATTAGGTAAATATAGGGATAATATAAAATTTTTACATAACTTAACAAAAGATGGCTATGAACAAAAAATGTATGCTACCTTCACCGCTTTTGAAAAATTAAATGATCAAAATGCATATTGTATTTCAATGGATAATGATGATCATTTGTGGACTTGCAATGGGTTTATCACCAAAAATACAGAGATCTCATTACCAACATCTTCCTCTTTGCAAGAGCAAGAAAGACAACAAGTTTGTAATCTGGCCAGTGTAAATTTGGCAAATCATATGTCATACGATTCACAACATTCTGATATTATGTTTGATTATGAAAAATTAGCCAAAACTGTTAAAATTGGCATAAGAATGTTGGATAATGTTATCGATTTAAATTTTTATGCAACGGATGAAACAAAATGTACAAATGAAAATGATAGGCCAGTTGGACTTGGTATAATGGGCTTTCAAGACTTATTATACAAGATTGGAATCAGTTATGATAGTGAAGGAGCAATAAACACTGCTGACAAAATACAAGAATTCATATCTTATTACGCAATTGATGCATCATGTGAGTTAGCAAAAGAAAAAGGGAAGTTTCCATCATATGAAGGCTCGGAATGGGAAAAGGGCAAATTACCAATTGATACATTGAAAGAATTAAAAGAATACAGGTCTGAACATGGTAAAGCAATTGACACAAGTTTTACCATTGACACAGACACGTTAAGAAAAAAAATAAAAGAATACGGGATAAGAAACAGTTATCTGCTTGCAATTGCACCAACTGTGACTATTAGTAATATAGTTGGTGTAACACAATCAATTGAACCAATGTATAAAAACTTATTTGTAAAATCAAATCTATCTGGTGAATTTACATATATAAATGAATATCTGGTAAAAGATTTAAAAAATTTAGATATGTGGAACCAAGATATTATTGATTTATTAAAATATAATGATGGTTCAATTCAAAATATTGACGGCATACCAGAACAAATGAAAAGAAAATATCTCACAGCTTTTGAAATTGAACCAGTTAATATAATCAAATGTGCAGCAGCTAGACAGAAATGGACAGACCAAGCCATATCATTAAATCTATATCTAGATAAGCCGGATGGTAAAAAATTATCAGATATGTATATGCAAGCTTGGAAACACGGATTAAAATCAACTTATTACCTAAGAATACAAACTTCTACTGGTATGGAAGCCTCTACAGTTGATGTAAATAAATTTAGTAAGAGACAAAAGTGGATGAGTGACATTCCAGAGAAAAACACAGTGAGTTGCAATCCAGAAGATGGAGTTTGCGAAGTTTGTCAATAACAAACTTATAGATTATATAAAATATTAAACCATAAGGAGGTGAATATATAAATTGTCTTTACCGAACAAAACATATCAATTAATCAACAATATAAACAATTAATAAGGAATAAAATTATATGAACAAGTTTGGCGCAATATTAGTCGTAGCAGCAATGGTTTTTATTGGTAATGTTAGTATACATGCACACACAATTAGTATTGGAAGTTTCAATGCTGGGACTCCTGGTAGTGTTACCTTAGTTATGGGCACATATGATCATGGCTCTGGATTTCCACAAGGGTCTATCACATTAACATCAGGCCCAACTGTGCCACCGACCATAACGAATCTATTTACCAGTTTTACCACCGTTAAGCCGACTGGGTTAATAGATGGAGATAATAACTTCTACGCTGACACTACACCTGCGACATGGGGGACTGCACCAGCCGATTCATTTAACAGTCCTACCAACACAGTTGGAATTGGGCCAGTTATTAATTGGCAAGGATCTACATTCACTGGCTTAACTGCTGGTGTGTATGATTATACGTTATCAGGAATGAATAGCGTAAACTGGACAAATATTAATTCGTTTACAAACAACTGGTCAGGACAAATCACTATTACCGACACTTCTGTAACTGGCAATCCAGTTACAGAGCCAGGAACTTATGCCATGTTTGGTCTTGGATTACTCGGTTTGGGATATGCAAAGCGTCGTAAAAGAAAACTCTCTACTAACACTCAATAATAATTAACCATAAGGGGTCAGAATGTTCTGACCCCTTATACATTTCAAAGTATGTAAAAATAAGGATAAATATGAGTGAGTTGAGAACAATTATAAATGATAAGCAAGTCGACGTAAATAAATTATTTCCATACAAGTATGCTTGGGCAAAAGAATATTTAGATAATGAGAGCGCAAATCATTGGGTACCAGAAGAAATTCCATTACAAAAAGACTTAGAACAGTGGAAAGCAGGCAAATTAACTGATAATGAGCAATTGATGTTTTTAAGAAATCTTGGTTTCTTTGCATCTGCTGAATCGTTAGTATCCAATAATTTGGTTTTATCTATATTTAAATTTGTGACTGATCCGATGTGTAGAGGTTTTCTTATAAGACAAGCCTACACAGAATTAATTCATACGTTAACTTTTTCTTATATTACGGATACGCTAGATATAGATTCAGATTATGTTTTCAATATGTATAATGAAATTCCGTCTATTAAAGCTAAAGCTGATTTTGAAATGAAATATACTGAAATGGTATTGAAACCCGATTTTAATACTGATACAAATAAAGGTATTCGTGATTTTCTTACCAATCTTATCGCGTACTACATCTGTTTAGAGGGCATTTTATTCTATTCAGGATTTGCTATGAACCTATCCTTAAAAAATCGCAACTTAATGCCAGGAGTGGGTTCATTATACGAATTAATAATGAGAGATGAAGTTCAACATTTGGGATTTGGCATAGATTTAATTAATACAATCGTTGATGAAAATAAACATATTTGGAGCGAGTCATTTCAACAATCCATTTATAACATGGTTGACGAATCTGTAAAATTAGAAATAGCGTATGCAAAAGATACATTACCAATTGGTATAGTTGGATTAAATGCAAATATGTTTGAAACATATATAAAATATATAGCTGACCGCAGACTAGAAAGAATAAACCTAAAAAAACAATATTTTACTAACAATCCATTTCCTTGGTTAAGCGAAGTTATGGATTTAGATAGAGAAAAGAATTTTTTTGAAACAAAAGCAACAGAATATCAAAGTTCTGCTAGTTTAAAGTGGTAACACAAATCAGCAAAAGGAGAAGTAAACAAATGAAAAAAATATGTTTAACGTTAATTTTTTTATCGGGGTTATCTGTATACGCATTTACATACAAATACACTTGGACATGTGACAATCTAAGTTTACATGTGGTTCCATGGGTTAGTGGTTTACATAATGGACAACATGATGCCGTAAAAGATATTAAAACACATTTAGATTATTTTAAATGTTCTAAACAAAATATTGTGCTGAGAAAGATAAAAAAAGAACATTAATATACAAAAATGTCTACTAAAGGTGAATAAAATGAAAAAAAATATTATAATTCTGCTAATAATATCGTTCACTTTAGCTTCAACATCGGCGGTTTATTGTACACTTTTTTATCAAGCCGTGTGTGAAAATTTAGATTATCATGGTAAAATATTATATGGCAATCGTTTTACCAGTTTGTATGAAGCAGAATATCAACTTGAACGTCATACAAGAAGTGGTGTATGTGTAAAATATACATATGTCAGAACAATTAAATAAAAGGTAATATATGGATACAGTTAAAGAACAAATAATCAACATAATAGCAAAATACTTTGAAATAAATCACACCCTTATTAATGAAAATTCTGAATTAGATCATGATATAGGGTGTGATTCGTTAGATATCGTTGAGTTAACAATGGAAATAGAGGAAAATTTGGGCATTGAGATTAATGATGAACATATGACTGAATTAAAAACAGTAGGTGATCTTATTCGAGTTGCAGAAAAATTAAAGGAGGGTAAGTTATGATATATGTAATAATGATTGTTTTATTTTTATATTTACAATATCAACATAACAAATTTGTAAAAGAAACAAATGCAGGTACAAAAGCAATATCAAGTTGTTTACACGCAGCAGAAAAAAGAATTAAATTCGCAGAAGAAGAAAATTATCGTTTAGAAAAAGAAATTGAAAAATTAAACCCAGCAAAACCTAAAAAAACTAAATGACTTATAAACTATTAAAGAATTTAATACAAGTAACTGCTAACAAGTATCCGGATACTGATTTAACTATACCAACATATCAGTATTTTAACGGGGAACAAATAAAAAGGGCTAAAAAGCGTTTTAACGGGTATAAAATCAAATTTATAAGGTCTGATGCACCTTACTATCCAAATACATTAAAAATGATAAAAAGATAGCTTAATGCATTGCTATTTGTGGCAAGAACAAATCTGTACGTGAATTTTTATACATTTTTGTAGATAATACATTATTAATGTGGTCTGTCAACTGTTTTACATTATCATAAATAAAGCAATGTCTGTGTTTTTTTTGATCAATTTTCACTTTTGGTTTTGTATATAAACCACAAGGTATGTGTTTACTTTTAATATATGTTAAAAACTTTAAATTGTTAGCAGCTCCATTTAACACGACATAATCTATGTCATGTAAACCAGTATATGTTATTGCCATAAACTCACTGTTTGTTCTGATAATAGAAACTGGTACTTTAAATAATGTATCAAAATCTTCTCCCAATGTTCTTGCCTGTGTTCCATTCACAATTAATATTTTGTGATTGAATTTTGGTGTCATTTAGCCATTACCTTTTTTTAAGAACGTCCTTTCGCAATATAATGATAAATCGGATATTGTTGACTGAAATGTTAATCTAAATTCAGCATTTTCTTGTGCTATTTGTATCAACTCTTCTGTCATTTTATCTTTTAATTTTACTTGTGAATCTTTTATCGTACCTATGTAATTAAAAATTTTCCACAATCCACCTATAAGAGTTATGATGAATGATAACACTGCTATAATGGCGCCCAATGTTGCATATTCTATCAAATCATTTTACCTTTATAATAACACGTCCATATTAAGTAGTTAACAAACTTTCTATCATGTCTGTCATTTCTTGCCTCCTATTGGCCCTATTATCAACAGCAATCCCATCAGCAGCTTCATTGGGCAAACGGTTTTCACTTTCATATTCTTTATATAAATTCTCAAACGTGTTACGAACTAATTTTGTAGATCCATCATTTACATATTCTATTACTCTACAGCCACCTGGTAAAAGTTTATCTAATGGCTCATCCACATCGGTGAATAATAGTCTCACACATTTGTCTAATAATACTGGGAATCCTTCTAATGCTGTTGTTGCTGTATCCACAGCTGAGTATGGTCCGCCAATTGTTTGCCAATTGCCAGATGTGATGTCACATTCTTCTATTATTATTTTCATATTAACTCTGCGCAGCTTTTAAGTAGTTATGTGCCGATAATGCATCAGCATCATTAAATTCTTTTTCAGTAACAAATAAATATTTATAATCGCCCATAAAACACCTTCCACCAACTGGAGTAAATGGTCGAATTTCATTTCCAATTGCAATAATATCACTATTTAATGGTTGAAGAGGTGTGTAGTGATATGTGTACCCAGTAGATGTCTGATCAACACCATCTATATAAACTTTGTCCACTTCCCTATTTTTAAAATTAATTATATATGTAAAAAATAGAGGGTCAACTTCATACGGATCAACAGTTGGCAATACTGATCCAACCTGTGTTCTTGTATAATTATAAGTCGCAAATTGGATAAGAGCAGCAGCATAAAATGTTCCACCAAAAACTGCAAAATAATCAGAATTGGTATTATTTGATAAGGATATCATTCCTTCAAAAGCTCTAGTGTTTCTAGATACCATAGCAAATCCCATTGTAACATTTTCCAGCTCATTAAATGTAGAATCAAACATAGAATCTAAAGATGATAATAAATACGTGGCACCATTCATATGTATACCATTATTTACAAAAATATTTTGAAACTTTGGGGCCATTTTGTGTACAGTAGTTGAAGTGCCCACAACAACACCATTATTGCTAGAAATTCTATCAACGATGCCAGAACCGTAATCAGTTTGATCAAAGGGTACATGCCATACCAAATCGTTTTCAGCAACATCTTTTTCACCATTATAAAGCTGCAATACTTGCTCATCTGTCAATCCTGTGTTATATATTCTGGCGTCGTGGTAAGCAGATTGGGGACTTTGATCTACAGTATCTACTCTTGCATTTATTGTAGTAATAAAACTGTGTTGTACCGTATCACTTGATAATCCGTTTAACTCTTTCATGATTACGCCGTTCACAAATAGTTTTAAATCTGTACCATCATATGTAGCACATAAATGATTCCATTTTCTATATCGCATGATAAATGAGCCCTCGGTTAACTGTAAAGAACCAGAACCAAGTGTGCCAAAATTATAATAAAACATTAGAGCACCACTATCAACACCAAATCCAAAATCACTTATGCCATCTTTTTCTACATCCCATACCGCATATGTACCACTTGTTAATTGGTCATTCATCCACCAAATTGATTTAGTGATTGCAGTACTGTTGTGTAAGCTTAAAACTGTTCCCAAATTGGGAAATGTCATATATGACCTACTAGTAAAAGATCTTTTTTGCCAATCTGTCCAAACATAACCATCACTTAATCCCATTACTCTTGTGTCTGCATTGATATAAGCTAACCTACCAGCATCTGGTTGACATCCAACAACTGTAATTGTGTTTGAACCAATTTGATCCGATATGGTCCCATCGTATAATATTTCATCCAATGGATAACTGTGTAATGGTCCAACTGGTACATTACCACAATTATATATGGTTTTTATTTCGCTGGGTGATAGCAATCTGTCATACATTAACACATCTTGCATAAGACCACTAAATAGGCTAATGCCAGTTTGCCAAGTTCCTATTCTGTTTATCAGCAAATCATCAACAGACCAATTCACTATTCTATCTTTAAATTCACCATTAATATAACAAAGAACATCTTCATTATCCCTGGCGATACAAATATGTACCCAGGTATTTAATTGTAATGTGGGAATATTGACGTTAATGCGTCTTGTTCCAGTGCTACTATTTGCTTGTAACTCTATTTCGTCACCAATAATTCGTATATAATCTGTATTAGCACTATTTCCAAATATATATGGATCTGCTACACCTGGCAAAAAACGAACCCAAAATGATAATGTAGAAGAGAATGCCTCAAGATTAAAATCCGATGCTAATTGTAATTCATCATCAACACCATCAAAAAATGTTACAGCCTGATAACCGTCATTAATAAACATGTGGTTATTATCACCAAAGTTAAACATTGCATTTTTACCAATGTTTTCCTTATTAACATTATCAAACAATATTTTAGTTGTAGCATCAGCCAATGCAGGGACTATTGCCCCTTCTATTAAATTAACAATTTCACTCGGCAATGCTTCCCCACCTGTCTTTAAAAACTGAGTTGCCAACCTTTTAAGTCGACTAGAGAAAAATGCCATATGTTAACCTCGTGTTTTCAACTGTACATCTAAAACTGTGGGTTGTCCAGCAACTGTACTACGTACGTAGAGCTTTATATGTGCTGGTGAATTAAGCAATAATTCGATAACTTGGTTTACAGGAGGAGCACCAGCCGGAATAGTACCGGAACTAGTCAGTAACATTTTACTATCTGACCTTTGCACTTCTCTATCTTCTACCACATAATCTTCATAAATCCTATAATCAGCGGGATTTTCACCTAAATTTAAAAATGCAATTGTCCCAACATCAATATCAGTTATATCATCAGGACCACCATAAGCAATTGCAATAAATTCATCTGTAGTATTGTATTCTTCCACAAACAAATGACTAATTTGTAGTTCTTTGTTACTTGAGTA
>Ga0224508_10001115_pt1 | contig 24461 bp, 9 predicted proteins | sample SF_Jan12_sed_USG_4_FD_170157 | JGI IMG/M metagenome (GOLD analysis project Ga0224508, IMG submission 170157) | Sediment microbial communities from San Francisco Bay, California, United States - SF_Jan12_sed_USGS_21 | ecosystem: Environmental > Aquatic > Marine > Sediment | place: USA: California... | reverse complement strand
GCTTCTGGGGCGAAGAAAGCAAGCCCAGTCCGCCATCGTCGATCATCAATGTCGATCTGAACGACGGGGATGTGGATATCTCTGCCATGGAAACCACATGGGCGGCCGAATACAACACGCTGGACAAGATTCGAATCTACCGATCAAACACCGGTACTAACCAGACGGCTTACCAGTTCGTCGCGGAGATCGCCCCGGCAGCAACTTATACTGACAATCTGGCTCCGACCGGGCTGGGCGAGGTTATCGAGACCACAGATTTCGACCTGCCGCCTACTGACATGTTCGGAATTATGGACATAGGCAACGGAATCCTTGTCGCCTTCACTGAGTTCGAGGTTTTGTTTTGCGAGCCATTCCAGCCGCATGCGTGGCCGGTCAAGTACCGGCTCGCGGTTGTGGATAAAATTGTCGGCGCTGGTCTGTACGGTAACACCATCGTCGTTTGCACTGATGACCAACCGGTTCTGGTTGTGGGCAACCATCCGTCCACCATGACGATGACGGTTCACCCGGCACGGCAGGCGTGCGTGTCGAAGAGAGGAATCGTGTCGATGGAGGGCGCTGTTGTCTATCCTTCACCAGACGGGCTGTATTCGATTGGATACGGCGGCGGTCGTTTGCTTACCGAACCCCTGTATGACAGGGAAACATGGCAGCAGCGCACGCCTTCGCAGCTACGTGCAAGCCATTGGGACACTCGCTACATCGGATTTACCGATACTCGCGGGATTGTTATCGAAACTGCCAATAACGTCGTGTCCGCAGCGGATTTCGAGCTGAACGTGGATACCCTGCACAACGACCCTCAAACCGACCTGTTATATGTCTGCCAAAGCGTTAATGGCAATCAGATATCTCAGTTCAATTCAGGTGGCACGCGGCTGCCATATAAGTGGCGCTCGAAGAAGTTTTCGCTCGGGTCACTGATCACGTTGACCGCTGGCAAAATACTGGCGCAGTATGACGCCCTGTACTCGGCCGACGAAGTGGCGGCTCTGGCTATCGAGGCGGCTGCTGTAATCGCCGCGAATGGAGCGTTCCTGTCCCGGCCGAAAGGCGCGATGAATGAGCACGCTCTGAACGTGTTCGAAGTTAACGGGAGCCTGATCGAGCCGATCCCTGCAGTCCCAGTGGTTCAAAACGTCGTCATGCGGCTATATGGTGACGGTGAATTGCTGGCGACAGCGACTTCCAGCAGCGACAAACCATTTCGCCTGAACTCAGGCAAGCGCGCTCGACAGTTTGAGATCGAGATCGAAACCTTCACTGACGTGAACCAGATCACCCTCGGTTCATCAATTAGCGAATTGCTGGAACCGTAAATGCATGGCAACGAAAGGCATTCCGTCAGTCCCAGATGTTCCAACCGCTCTCACCGAGCGCGACATCTACCGGATACTCGAACCGCTCAAGCGCATTATCGACATCCGGCAGGGGCGATTCGACCCGCTTGATCGCTGGGTAACTCAGCAAGACTTAATCGATGCTGGCCTTCAGACTGAGGCCGCAGTCGAGGCTCCCATTGTCGTTGTTCCGTCAACTTCTGTATACGACTTTGAGTTGACCGGCGACATCAATGGTGGCCCGACAGAAATGGCATCCGGCGACCCACTGATACAGATGGACACCTTGATCAATCTACCGAACGTCACCGAGATCGATGGCGGCGACGCGGCAGAGACTTTCCCGAGTCAGCCGCAAGGCCCGTACGGTGTGGTCAGTGGCGGTGGTGGCGGGGTTCCTAATGGCGGCACCTTTGGGCAAATCCTGATCAAGCAATCCGCGACCGATGGTGACGCAATCTGGGATAGCTTCGGCCCAGATCAGGCGAATGACGCGTACTACCCGAATTACACCAGCTACACCCGTGTTGACAACGACACATTCACAATTGATTTAATAGACGCAGAGTCTTTGTTCCGCGAAGGTCGCCGGATTCGCTTCGAGCAAAGCGGCGCTTTCGACTACGGTGTTGTCAGCTCTGTCGATTACAACATCACAAATGCCAACGACACTACCGTGAACCTGACAATGGAAGGCGCTGACACCGTACCCACCGGGGTATTTGATGTGGCTCTTGTCACCAGCGCAACCGCATGGTCACCGATTGCCGGAGACCCTTTCTCTGGGAACGCGATTCGCGATATTGCAACCGGTGTTATCGGGGCAACTCAGTGGTGGGTGATCGTTGGTGATGGCGGCCGGGTAGCGACCTCTACCGACGGCGGCGCAACTTGGACTACCCGCACCAGTAATGAGACTGGAGATATCCGGACGGTTATATACGACGCGATGAATCAAGAGTTTTATTTCGGTGGCGGTGATGCAAGCGGTGGTTTTATCCGCAATTCGACCAATGGAACAACTTGGACTGACGTTACGCTTAGCGCTTGGGCGGATGGAGCGAATGACTATATCGCCAGCATGGGCTACAACGTCGCCGGTAATTATATATGTGTTACGTGGTGGGATAATGACGGCAACTCATACTTTGGCCGCGTAACAGATAATGGCTTTACAACAGTCGGCAATCGCACCACCAGCGCCTTCCCCCCGAATCTCGCGGCCGCTGATGAATACGCCTCCAGCGTCGATACGAACTGGACTTATGCGGCTTCCACCAGCGTTGTTTATTTTTCATCTTTCGCGGATACCAGTGGCGCTACTGACGAAACGGTTGGCTCTACGGTCACTGGCTTGATAAGGTACACTGTTCCCGGCACCGGAACTCGGACAGTGGCGGGCTTGACTAACGGAAACATTGAGCTTTTTCAGATTGGCGGCGCTGCCGTAGTTGATGATGTTACGTTCGCGGACCCGATCCGTAACTTTGCCCATTCAGATGTTCACAATCGCTTGGTATGTGTGGGCGACAATGCAACGATAGGCTATATCGCTGACGCCAACGTCGCCAGCCCTGATGCGTGGGTAGCGGTGCAGAATGGTTTTGACCCGCTTGCCGATATTCTTGCTGTTGAATTTAACGAAACAGATGGCGTGTTTGTTGCAGTAGCCAGCAATGGTCAAATCTGCCGCAGCACTAACGGGACGAACTGATGGCTGAAGTAATCCTTCGCCTACGAGCACGACGCGATTTAGCGGCCAACTGGACATCCAGCAATCCTACGCTGGGCAACGGTGAGGTCGCATGGGAGACAGACACCGGGCTGCTGAAGATCGGTGACGGCGTGACCGCGTGGACTTCGCTCGCGTACTGGGGAACGTTCGATACCATTCAAGTTAACGACACCCTGACAGTCACCGGGCTGACCACGCTCAACGACGACCTCGCGGTCAATGCGGAACTTATCCACATGTCAGGCACCGCACCTGAACTGCGATTCACCGAGACCGACGCAGGTGTAGATCAGGGAATCTGGTACATTTCCCCGACAGCCGAGGCGCTACAGATCGGCCTGAAGAGCGACATCCTCGGGACTGATGTCGCGATCAACATCGAGCGCAGCGGAACTGGCGGCGGTATTACTGTCGATGAAATCGCCATGTTCGCAAATGCCGGTACCATCCGGCTGCAGAGCGACACGGTGACGATGCCCCGGTCAGCTCTTGCGTTAGTACTTGGCGCGGCTACTGCCACCACTCCGATCATCCGACGCTCGACCGATATCGGATCGCTCCAGATTACGGGCGGCATCAGCAGCACGGCTGGCGCTCGCATTACGGCGTTTGGTGGTGGTCACGTATCGTTTGCTAATGACATGGCGTTCGGCGCTGGGTCTGATGATGACTGGATGAACTGGGATGATAGCGCTGGCTCGCTAACTTTATCCACAGGCATCGGAGCAACCAAGACCGCAGCCGCCACTTTCTCGGACGCCAATGTGGATATCGATAGAATCCTGCAGCTACATCGCGCGGGCGGTCAGCAGATATTTATCGGCAACGCGGCCAACGACGGCATCATTGAGCACGACGGCAGCAACTTTCTGATCGGCAACGAAACTGGCATTGGAGACCTCACCCTCCAAAATCGTCGTGACGGCGGGGCTATTCGATTCAATGCCGACGATGGTGGCGGCACGTCGCGCCAGATCGCGGTGGCAACAGCGATTGATTTCGCTATCCAGCCCAGCGGTACGGAGGCATTCAAGGTCGAGGCGAATTTGACGACCCTTACCAGTCAGGCCGACATCTGGGGCAACATCCTGAACTTCGGCGCTGACAGCGGCACCACCAATACCACGCGCACCAATAGCACCAACAAACGCGGCTGGATTTCAACCCCGCACTGGAATAACGCGGAAGAAGACACCCTGATGCTCGGCATGGCGAACGCCAGCGCGATCAATGAGATTTATATCGGCGGATTCACTGGGTTTAATGCCGCAACCCATGTCCACATATACGCTGCGGCGAACAACACGACGTTACTCGGCTCTCGGTATATTGAGGTCGATGGTACTGCAGATCGAATCTCCTTAAATGCTGATGTCGAAATACCGGCAACTGACCGGATTTACTTTGGCACTGGTGACTCAGCTTGGATAACGGAATCAATCGCCGAGACCCTATCGTTCGCCACAAATTCGACCGAGCGCATGACGCTGAATGGTGCGGGAGACCTCACCATACTGGGTACGGGTACTTTGACTACCGCTGCCAGCACCGCTTCAGGCGCAGGATTAAAAATACCAGAAGGTCTAGCTCCGTCTGCACCTGTCGATGGCGACGTTTGGGTAACAGCAGCCGGGGAGTTTTTCACTAGGCTGAATGGTGTATCAGTTGATCTCGCTGCCGGTGTTGGCACTATCGGCGGCTCTATCACTGACAACCAAGTAGCCATCGGTGCGACTACTGCAAACGATATCGAAGGTTCAACCGCGCTCCTTTTTGACGGCAGTATCCTGACAGTAGATGCTACGTTGCCAGTACTTGCTCTTGATGCTGGCCCAAGCAGCGTCTCTTCTCTCGACTTCAATGAATCGGGTACAACTCGCGCCAGTATCCAGTATGTAGGCGCGGTTAATGAAATACGCATCAACTCCGGTGATGCTGAGACACTGGCTTTAACAATCGACTCTAACCAACACGTGATATTCGCTCAAAAGGCTATTTTTGATGCTAGTACGACAGCCGACCCAAGCTTCAATATCCCCGAGGGCGTCGCCCCAACCACCCCGGTAGATGGCGATGTGTGGGTAACAGCAGCCGGTGAGTTCTTCGCTCGCCTCAACGGTGTATCAGTTGATCTATCTGCGCCGGGCGCAGGCATCGGCGGCTCTATCGCTGACAACCAAATCGCAGTAGGAGCGGTTACCGCAAACGATATTGAAGGTAGCTCAAGCCTAGCTTGGGACGACACGAATGTCTCCATAGGCTCTGTAGCTACCAATACTTATGGGTTTAAAACTCTCGGCTCTATGAGTTTCGCTATAGATTCCGGCGCTACTCGAACTGATCGGCTCTTCGAATGGGGAGCTAATGCCGACAACCCCGGCTTCGGTTGGGACCCACTGATGCGCCTCGACGATGGCACTGGTGCTGATGATGCTTTACTGACCGTTTGGGGCGACGCTTTAATACGGGCCGATCTCACTGCTGGCATCGGTTCAGGCAGTCCGATCATTGCAGTAGACGGTGGACTGGTCAATCTTGATGTCGCGAAATTCCAGCTAAAGTCAGGCGGGGTCGAACGTGCTTCCGTGCACTGGCTTGAATTTAGTCCCTTTGATGTACTGCGAATCCACAGCGAAACTAATACACAAATAACAATTGGAGCGGGCCAGACCGTAGCCGGAGCTTTTCTCGCAACCGGCTATAGCACCCAGTTTGGCATAAAGATGTCCGAGAGGGCGGATCACCCAACCGCGCCTGTTGGCGGCTCCGGAGAGATTTGGGTGCGAGACCTTGGCGTGCCGTTTGATGAAGCGCTTGTCTATACCGAAGGCGCTAATGGCATTGACTATCTGCTGAATACCGTGCTCCATGAATCAGCGGCTGCAACCCTGACGCTCAGCCCCGGTCACCATACGATAGTAGGTACGTTATCGGGCAACCAGACATTCACCTTGCCCACAGCAGTGGGCGCAAAAGGCAAGCTTTACTACATAAAAAAGACCGGCGCTACCGGGACTCTGACGGTCGATACTACTTCTACCCAGACCATTGATGGTGCCAGCTCTGTCGCTATGGCCACGCAGTATGACGAGCTTACAGTTCAGAGCGACAATGCAAACTGGGTAATAGTCGCCCAGATCGATGGCGCTGCTGGTGGTGGCGGGCTGTTCACAGAAGACGCTGACGATAATATCGTAGGCGGAACCGGAGCAGGAGCGGCATTGACAGCGGCAAGCGCGCTGGGCAATTTCCTTGCTGGCATAAATGCTGGCAGCGACATAACGACCGGAGATTACAACGTCGTTATCGGTCAGGATGCTGGCCGAGGTATTGTGGCCGTTCTCGATAATGTTGTAATAGGCCACAACGCTCTCGGTAACATAGCAGGCGTAGCAGGCGCGGCTAATGTCGCTATCGGCCATGGCGCGATGAACTCTTCCGTAATTTCTGGCGCTGACAATAACGTTGCCATCGGACGAGATACTTTGGACGCTATCTCGTCTGGTGATGAAAACGTCGCTATTGGTGAGCTTGCTGGCACCGGCTTAACCACCGGTCTTAGAAATGTAATTATTGGATCAAATGCTGGCACAGAAGCCATCACGGGCCAGCAAAACGTTATCATCGGATACACTGCTGGAGGCGTTACGTCCGGTGATCAAAATATTGTTATTGGCCAATCGGCTGGGCCATCGACTGGCTCCGTGGATCGCCAGCTATTCATTGACAACGTGAAGACCAATACGCCGCTAATCCATGGCAACTTTACGACTCAGGTTGTCACCATTAATGGCGATTTTTTCACTCCCGAAAACACCCAGCCCGAGATCGACACCACGTCTGGAACAGCGCATGAATGGACCAGCATTCCAACAAATGCACGGAAGGTTATCCTTGCGTGGTCCGGACTCAGCACCAATGGTACTTCGATACCCATCGTTCAGCTCGGTACGCCGGGGTATAAGATTAGTGGCTATCTTGGGTCAGTCGCGCGCCACGACGGAACAGACGCTCAAGGCAATCATAATACCGGGTTTGCAATCGACACTTCTTGGGCGGCAGCAACAGTGTCCCACGGCATGATGACAATCATGTTGGTGGATGATGATACCCAGATTTATGCCATGAGCGGCAGTTCTGGCAACAGCAATAACAACGCTCACATGACCTTTGCTGGAAGCGTTGATATGGTGTCCAGAATACAGTCTATCAGGCTCACAACTGTGAACGGAACCGATACGTTTGATGCCGGGGTAGCAACCATCCGATGGGAATGATAATATAGCTAATCTTTATCCACAGGAGAGGCAAATGGCAATTAAGAAAGAAACCCAAATCACGCAAGTCATTTTGATGCATGACGGCACAATGCGTGTCAGCTACAACCACCAGTTTATCGAAGGCGGCGAGGTTACCGGCAACGGTTCCACGAACGAAACCTTCGACAGCCACTCTGATATGAATGGCGAAGACCCGTACCTTCAGGACTTGATGGCTGTTGTTGTCAAATGGGCCGACGAGGACGAAGAATGAAGATGACGGTCGCCAAGGCGCTGGTATCACATCAAGCGCTTCAACAACTCGGCAATAAGCCATGGCCGTTTCAACCATCCATGGTCATTGCCAAAAACAAGTCCGAGCTGGCCGAAGTCGGCAAGGAATATGAAAGCCAGCGGCAGATTTTGGTCAAAAAGCATGGCAAGCAGAACGAGCAGGGTCAGCCGCAAGTTCCGCCTGAGAAAATGGAAGAGTTTTCCACCGCTGTGATGGCGCTTCAGGAAGAAGAAATCGAACTCGACCTGAAGACCGTTTCTCTGGTAGATATGCGCGGCAGCAAGAAGGAAGACCCGGAAATCGAGCCGAACATTCTGGAGCCGCTGGTGTGGATGTTCACCATGGTCGGCCAGAAACCCTCGCGCAGCAAGCGCAGATAAGTTATCCACAGGCATGTCAATCAAAACTGACTGGGATTTTTTCATGAAGCTGACGCGGCGCAATCGTGATGCCGCGCAGTTTCTCATGGATTTTTTCTACGCCTGTCACCTGTGGGACGACCTTATCGACAAGGATAAACCCCGGTCAGACGAACATATTAATCACGCTTTCTGGATTTTTGCGGTAGAATTACAGCGAAATCCATTTTATCAACAGCACTTTCTTGACCTGCATCCGATCATAATGAACGCGATTCAGGAGTGGATGGCGGCTAACAAGCTCGAAAAAACTGGCCGCACAGATATTGCTTATACGCTCCGATGCTCTATAGTGTCGGTAGTACATCAAACTGCCTTCCTGTGCGGCGGCTACGAATGGGCGGTTATGATGGGTGACGAAATACGGAAAGAGGCTCAAGCTGAAACGTATGATGAATATCTTGGGGATTTAGACGAATGCCAGACTGGGGAACAGGTATAAGCAGTGCTTTAAGCCTGTATTCAACAGATGAAGCGTCCGACTCAGCGAGCGAGGCCAACAGTCTCGACGAAGCTGCGCTACAGCTCGAAGTAGACAGAGACCGCTTCAACAAAGAACAAATCGAAACCATGAACGAGTGGACCAAAGAGGACCGCGCGGATTTCATGGATCGTCGTGACCGTGAGCGCGGCATGATGGACCCCGTTCAAGAATCAATCGTCAACCTCGCAATGGAGGGTCCGGATTACGAGGGCGCAATGGCCCGGTCGGATGCCGACGTAAGCCAATCCTACGGACTCACCCGAGCGCAAGAGCGCCGTCGTCGCCAGCGTTATGGTGTCAATCCATCAGCGGGTTCTGCCATGGCCGAAGAGGGCCGGATGGGACATCGCGAAGCACTGTCCAGAGTTCAGGGCCGCAACCGTGCCAGAATGCAGGAAGACGATCTGGATTGGGCGCGCAAGATCGCTGCCTACGGCACTGGCAACTATGGCATGGCTCAACCCGGTGGCAACCTATCTCAACTCGGAGTCTCTGGCCAATCCGGCCTTATGGGCGCTATGGCGCAAGGCCACCGCGCTAACGCATCCGGCGCATACCAGTTTGCTGGCAGCATGTTTGCTGACGCCATGGATCGCTATGGCAATAACACGCAGACCACGACCAGCAATACCAATGCCCCGGCTAGCAGCGGCACGCCTGCGCAAGACGATTACACCTACTGGGAATGATATAAATGGCCAGTTACGGATTGTTTCGCGGATTGAATGAAGCTTACGGCTCCTATCGTGAGCGTGAGCGTGAGATCGAAGATAAGAATCGCCGCATGCAGCAGGACGAGTACCAGCGCAAGGAGCAGGATCGCCGCGACGAAGAGTATAAGTACGGCGTCAGCCGTCGCGGCGCAAAAGAGCAGGCCGAGGGTCTTGCCCTGAAAACCGGCGAACTGCAATACAAGCAGGCCGAAACCACTTACACCGAATTTGTTGCCAACACTGCCAATCGCGCACGTAAGAACAAGCTCGATCTGGACAAGGCTGAATTGGAAGCCCGCCGTGCGGGCCTGATGTTTGACAAAACCGACATCGAATTGCGAGCCGCCAAAGGCGCTGAGAAGTATAACCAGTGGACCAATGAATGGTTGCAAGGTGGCACCATGGAAGACATCGTCAAGAAGTTCAACAGTGACGATGATGACACCAACAATATCAAGAGCGTTACCGGCAACGAAGAAAAGGGCTGGGATGTTACAATGGAGAACGGGCGCACCCTGCGGTTTGATGACCGGGACGCTGTTTCCATTCACCTTCAGTCCATGGGTGACCCCAACTTTCACCAGACCTATCTGCTGCAAATGGAAGCCCAGAAGGCGGCGCTGGCGAAAGCTCTCGACAAGGCTGGTAAAAAATCAGTCGATACCCTGTCGAAAGAAAAGAAGCAGTGGGAGGACATGACCCGGAATCAGGTCAAAGACTACTTCACTGAGTCCATCAAAGAATCAATCGTGTCGCTCGGTAGCGAAGGCGCGCGAGATATCGCCGGGGATGTCCGGGCGGTTGTGGATAGTATCGGCGCGTCATCAGAATACGGCATGGTCAACTCTGATGTTACCCGAGTTGCCAACCAGATGGCGAAGCGCATGCTGGTCAAAGAGCCAGCCGAACGTCGCCGCATGGCAGAGGAAAAGCTGGAAGCCGACCGCAAGGCGGGCGCAGCCATCCCCGAGCCGGATGATGAAGGTTACGAGCTGATCCTGAATCGCCAGATGGCAAAGGACTACGATCAAGCCTATGACCAGTACAAGCGCGCGGTCTACACCAAGTTCGCGTCGCTGAACGAGAGTGGCGACGGCATCGTCTGGAAAGATTACAGTCAGGTGGCTGACGCTAACATGCCCGGTATCGACACCGAGCAGGGCGAGCAGCGATCAACCGCTGGTCTGGAGCGTCCGGGTGAGACTACCCCGACGCTGGCAGCCGCTGATTCCGAGGGTGATATGACAGACCCGGATCGCGGTCCTGTTGTGTTCCCACCGGGAGAGGTAACTACCGGCGAAGAGAAGAAGTCTGAAGCGGTTGGCGGCGAAGCATACCGCGAGAAATTAGCAGGACTTGCATCGAAGGACGATCAGGAGTTACAATATAAAGCTAAACTTGAGAACAAGCTGGGAATAACCCGCAAAGATGGCCCCGCATATCGCAAGGGCATCGGCGCATTCGTTAAGTCACCGGAGTTTTTCAAGTTACCGGTCGATGAGCAGTACCGAGTACTGGAACTGTTCGAAGACGCTCTGACTAAACCGCAGCTTCGCAAGGCGAAAGCGGCGATTCGAAAAGAGCTGTCACGACCAAAAACCAAGAAGCCGGAGGAAACCTACGGACTTCGATAACCCTCACGCGACGAGGCGACAATGGCAGATAAAGACCAGTACACCACTCCGGCGTACGGCATTCCGGGTAGATTCAAGACCCCTAAAGAAGAGCATCGTGACCGCATGGCTGCGCTTAAAAAGCAGGCCAAGCCCGGTTCCGAGGCGTTCAATTCATGGATTCCCGGTGGTGACTTCCTCAACACCTTTGCTTTATCCACAAGCAGCTCGTTCTTTTCCGGGTTCGCTGGCGATGCCAAGTCGCTCGACTACGTGTTCGATGCCGATATCACCAAGGCGGCCGACCACAACCTTCGCGCCATCGCGGATGGCTTAAACAGCTACAAGCCCACCCGCGCCCATACAGCCGCTGAAAAAACGTTTGTCCACGATGACGGCACTCTCGGCGAAGCGTGGGGCGATATCTATGCATACGCCGAACTGGCAGGCTCTGGCCTTGGCTCCATCGGTGCCATGGTCCTTGGTGGCGGACTCCTGAAGCTGGCGGCCAAGGGCGGCCTGAAGTTATACACAAAGAAGGCGATCAAGAAAAAAGCCGACGAGATCGCGGCTACTAAAAAGATTCCGCACAACGAGGCAATGAAGCAGGCCGAAGGCCAGATTACTGATCTCGCCAAAAAATATGATAGCGCTCTTGGTGCCGGTGCCTACGGTACTGCTGAAATGGCTATCGTGTCCGGCTCTGTTGGCCAGTCCATCGAACAGGAAGTCATGCGCGCCCCGGACGAGATACTGAATCAGTCCGACCGTTTCCGCGAAATCTACTATGACCTTGTGGATAACAATGAACTGACCCATGATCAGGCGCACAACCTTGCCCGAGTGAAGCTATCTCGCGAAGCTGGCATTCAGGGCGCGAAAGATGTCGCCATCCCGACCGTGATTCTGGGAACCGTAGCTGGCCGGTATGTGGACAAGGCTATTACTGGCCGCCTGACCAAATCAACCCTGAAGAACTTCGCCATCATCGAAGCCGTCGAGATTCCCACGGAATCAGCGCAGGGCGCTTACGAGCAATACACCCAGAACAAGGTCTACAAGGAACTGATCGATAAATCCCGTAACGTCATGGAAGGCGTGCCGGATGCCGCGTTCCGCGAAGGTGCCGGTGTTGCCTTTGGTGCCGCACCACTGTCAGCGATATCCGCCAAGGTTGAAGCCGATATCGCCAAGTCCGGGGAAGCCCCGACTATGGATAGCGTCGGCGGAGCAGAAGAGCTACGCATCATTGATGAAGCTGTCAAACTGGTCGGCGAGGTCGAAGTCGAGGAAATCCTGAAGGCAACAGTTGATGACCCGAAAGGCCGATATGACGCGCTGGCAGAAGTTATCCACAAGGGCAACGCCCCCGCAGCCGAAGCAGCGTCCGAAATGGACCTCGATCTGGTTGATGACGAAGCACTCGAAGAAATCCTCTCAGGGCCGTCTACAACCGATCAATCTGGAGACCGTGTCGAGACACCAGAAACTCCTGAAATCGTCGGAGGACCGGAATCTCCCGGTCAGGGACAGCCTGTTGGCGCACCCGAGGGACCGAAGGAAGTAGACTCTCCGGAACCTGAAGTCGATATCGCCGAAGGGGTGGTCGAAGAAGCTGCAGCCGAGGAAGATATCCAAGATGCAGCGTCCATCATGCCACCCGCTCCGCCCGAGCCTGAAGTACCGGCTCACAAAGCCGACTTCGAGACTTTCCGGGCTGGAAAGGCGGCCGGTTCGTATCAATTGCCACATCCGCGCAGCCGCGCTGCCCAGTTCTCGGCAGAAGATATCGACAATGCACCGCGCGATGTCCTGAACCGGGTCGGTAAAGCTGTCGGCCTGAAGACTGCTGTCAGTCGCACGAATCTGGAAAATGCCCTGAAGTCGTTCGATAAGTTCACCGATCTGGACTTATCCACAGCCAACCGGGTCGAGGTTCAGCTTCAAATGCGCCGTATGGACGCGATCTTGAAAGAGCCTGTCAACGTACAGGGCATGGATGAAAAGGAAGCCAGAGCCGCTGCAGTCAACCTGCAGGAGCGTTTATCTGGCAGCATCAACGAATTTATTGACCGCGAACAGCACCGCGCGGCGATTGCCGGTGCCGTAGAGACAGGAGACTTCACCCTTGCAGACTTCGAAGCACTACCAGAAGCTGATCAACGAGCTTATGCAGCTATCGGACGACGCCTCCGTGCGCCGGTTCCTCCTGCAGAGACTCCCCAGCCCGAAGCACCTGAAGGAACTGGAGAAGTTGAGGGACCGGTTGGTGGAGATACGGGCGGACCAGTCGCAGAACCACGCCCTGAGCCTACACCCGAGCCGGGTGCTGGAGAAGGGGAAGCTCCGACCCCTGAAGATGTGGGCGGACGAGGCGAAGAGCCTACCCCCGGTGAAGTAACCCCGGAGCCGGTCGCCGAAGAAGAGCCGACTGAGACCGAGGAAGAGCGTGAAGCCCGTGAAGCGGCCGAAACCGCGCTGCGCGAGAAAATCCTTGAAGAACTGGGCGGACTCGAAGAGGGCAACAAGGTCACCTTCTACGGCAAGACCTTGAGCGGCAAAGACATGAAGCCGGAAACGCTGGAGTTCATCAACAGCGCTGACGGTGTGTATAACTTTAAGCGCGGCAAAACCCGGCGCAAAATCATCGAGGAAGATGGTACCTACTACGTTGCCTCGCTGACCAACAAGCGCTCGCGCGTGATCGTTGATCTGGAGCGCAAGAAGCAACTGGTCAAGGACGAAGATGGCAGTGGCGCGATCATCCGTCGCCCGCATGAAATCTGGAAGACCGGACCAAAGAATCTCGACGACGCCGACAAAGCCCTGAAGGGTATTCTGGCTGCCGTATCTCACGCGAGCTACATCAATTCGGCCAACTACGGCAACGCGACTCACGGCGTCAAGCGCTACTACACCGACCTGATGGGCAAGGTGCCGACGTTTCTGAAGTTCATCGCGCCTCACATCGGGTCCGAGCATGGCGGCGTCAGCCCGAAAGAAGCCGTGTTGGCAGTGCTGCGAGAGCAGCCGCTGGTTCAGTATGACGAGAACAACAAGCGCAACATCCAGTCGCCTGACGAGTTGCTGGCGCTGGTCGATGACTACGTCAACATGCTTGCCGAGATTCAAGGCGTCATGGAGCAGGCGGACAATGTCAAAGAAGCCAAGGACTTGATGGCGAACCGAGAGTTTAGCGGCGAAGTTTTGCTTAACGTGCTGGCTATGGAAGACGAGGCTTACGAGGCGCGGTGGAGCGAGCAGGCAAGAAGCTGGCGCGATAAGGGCGAGGACATCAAACCCCTGCGCGATGATACTTCTCTGGCCGACACCTATGAAGAGCTATTCCCGAAGCTGGAATATCGCGACCTGTACGACATCTACAAGGATAACAAAATCCTGCAGAATGTCAGCGACGAAAAGCTGAAGCCGAAGGTATCACGCGAACGGGCAAAGTTATCCACATTGGCCGCCCAGCGGCACGGCATGCCAGATCATCGCAAGGGCGAGAACATCACGCATGACAAGCTGAAAGAAACGTTTGGCTTTCATGACGTGGTTTATGGTGAATGGGTCAGCGACATCGCTCTTGAAGGCGAGCTATCTGAGCGTCAGCAATACCGCAACCTTGTGTTCGATTCATTTGCCGATCTGGCTTACATCACTGGCCTGCCGCTGAAGGCAATGGGTTCCGACCTGTACCTGTCACTCGGCGCGCTGGGCCACGGTAAAAAGACCGGCCTCGCATTCTTCAGCCCCGCTTACCAGAAGATCGATGTCACTGACGCGGAGACTGATGAAAACATCCGCGACCTGCGCGTGATACTGGACAACAACGACGTTGATTACAGCATGGATGACAGCGCCAAGGTGCTGTTTGAAAAGGTGGGCAAGGTTATCAAAGCTGGCGACGCCAGTATCGAGCGAGTCAGGCTGATCCACTTCAATCGCGAAGAAGGCGACGGCGCGTTCGCCCATGAGTGGGCGCACAATCTCGGCCAGAAACTGAAGGCGCTGGAATCCAACATGGCGGAATCGCTGCAGGAGCGCGTCAGCGTTTTCGGCTTGCATCGTCACGTCGCCCGCGCGGTCCGCAACTACATCAAGGACAAGGACACTTACTACGACGAGGACGAGAAGCTGCAGAATCTGCACGACAACCTCGAATCGACTATGAAGTGGTCCGACAACGATTTCAAAAAGCCGACCAGCTACATGAAGAACTCGAAGTTCATGGACCGCATGACTGGCGGCCATGGCGGCAAGCCCTACTGGTCAACGAAATGGGAAATGTTCGCCCGCGCAACTGAGGCATACATCTGGGATGCCATTGCTGCCGAGGGCGACGGTGCTGCGAATCCGTTCCTGCAAGGCAAGTCGGCGGCCGAGGGTGTGATATCACCAGAAAAAGGCTACTTGGCTGCGACGTATCCTGCCGAGGAAGAGCGTCAATATTTTAATGGGCTGCTCAAGCAGATGTTCGCGGACATCGAAGCCACCGAAGACGGTCAGGTGTCATTCACTCAGGGCGAAGAAGATTACAACCTTGTGTTCGGTAATCAGGCTGAGTTCGAGCGCGCGAAAGCGGACTACCTTGCTCGTCTTGACGAGATCGTTCAGCAGGCCAGCGAAGATCGACTGGAAGCGCTGCTGTCCGAGGACGTTGACGAAGAAGACAATCTACTGGAGGGAATGGGTGATGAAGACCTTGACGATATACTTGGACCGAAAGCTGGCGAGCCTGAAGAAGAGCCAGCCCCACGACCGGGCAGCCGTGGTGGTAAGCGTGGTGGCGGCAGGGCTGGCGGTACTGTTGGCGGTGAAGGTGCTGGACTAACCCCACCGAAACCCCCGAAAGGAGTCCGCGATGTACTCGACGATCTGGCTGACGCCTTTGGCGAATTGTCCGAAGAAGAGAAGCAGGGATGGTCGGATTTGGCCGCTGGCGACGAGACCGATGACACCCGGTTCTCTATCACCATGGGTCAGTACTCTGACACTCGTTTCTCTGTGGATAACGTCGGTGACCGCAATCCGGACTTGAAGCCGGAAACTTATGAGAAGATACTGAAGCTTGTTGCGCCACTGTACGCGAGATTCCGCGACTCTGGTAACAACAACATTCAGGACTTTGGCCGACTGCTGCAGGATAAAGCAGGCCCAATTGTTGATAAATTCCGGCCGTATTTTTTGCAATTTTTGAAGGACGTGCGCGATGGAAACATTGAATATAGAGACTACGTGGACTCCACGTATCAGGGGACTGACCAAGGTGGAGAAGGAACTACTGACGGTCAGACCGACGAAGGGCAAGATGACACCGGAGGGGTACAACAACCTGCTGACGAACAAACTGGTGCAGATGCTGGAGAAGGAACCGGCGCTGCCGGACCTACTGAAGCACCACCGACTGGAGCCGGACGAGAAGGAACAACTGATCTGGCTGATGCCGGGGATAATGAATATGCGGGCCTTGATCCCTACCAGCTCTCTGAGCGGATACAAAAGGAAACAGGCTTACGCAGTCCATCCGTGGAGCCACTACCTTCCTCTTTGGGAATAGACTCGGCGCAAGTTCCGAAGACCCCAATCGCCAAGCAGCGCGATTACGAAAACGAATATCAGGTGCCGACATCCATGTCAGAGAACATGGAAAATGCGGTGCTTCGCCTGTCCGATCTGATTCAGCAGCAAGGCTATGCCGATCTGGATGACTATGTCATGCAGCAACTGGGGTACGAGAGTCAGGAAGCGTTCGATAACGGGTTCATGTCCCTACAGGTCGAGGCTATTGCTGCCGCCATCTACCAGATGCAGGAACGTCGCCGCTCGGTCATCATCGCTGACCAGACCGGCGTCGGCAAAGGCCGCCAAGCTGGCGCGCTAATCCGCTGGGCAATCAGGCAGGGCAAAATCCCGGTGTTCGTCACCGAGAACGACACCCTGTACACCGACATGTATTACGACATGGCGGATTCCGGTATCACTGACGTAAAGCCGTTTATCACCAATACCGGAAAGGGAATCAAGGATCGCAGCATCGACCCGGATGAAATGGAAGAGTTGGAGTACCTTGGCAAAAAGATTCCGATGTTGCACAAGCTGCCCAATTCCGTGACAGCAGAAAATACCAAGGCGATGGCGAAATCTGGACAGATGCCGTCGGGTACAAACGCGGTTTTCACGACTTATGCACAGATGAACACCGAGCGCGGTCCGCGTCGTGATGCACTGCGCAAGCTGGCAGAAAACAACGAAGTTATTCTGATCCTCGACGAGTCGCACAAGGCGGCGAAGTACGAGCCGAAAAAAGGCCGGATCAATACCAATGACTTCTTCACCGAAATGATAAAGGCGTCGGCTGGCACCACTTACCTGTCAGCCACGTTCGCGAAGAACCCGCAAAATCTGGCGTTCTACTTCAACACCGATCTGGCTGACGCAATGGACGGCATGAAGCAGTTGGTCGATGTTCTGACCACTGGCGGCATTCAGTTGCAGGAAGTAATGTCACGCGCGCTGACCCGCAACGGCCAGTTGTTCCGCCGTGAGATCGATTACTCTGGTATCGATATCGTTACCGAGTTCATCGATAAAAACGCGGGCCGCGACAAAGATTTCATGGACAAGCTGAGCGGCGTGATCATGGACCTGATCCCGGTCAATAAAGAAATTGTAAGAGAACTGACGGAAGAGTTTGGTAGTGACCCGCTCGGTCTGGGAGCACGACTGTTTGCTCGTCAGGAGATCGACGAGACTGAATACCAGCGCATTCAGGAAGCCGTCACCACCGAAATGAAGATCAACATCACGTTCACCCCGGTGCTGAACCAGATTCACACCCTGACCGATCAGATCATGGTGGCGTCCAAGGCTGATCTGGCAGTTGACGCGATCATCGAGGCTGTGGATAAAGGTCGCAAGCCGATCATCGGGCTGGATAAAACCAACATGGCGATGCTCAACGAGTACGTTACTCGCATGGGCAAGAAGCCGGGTGATGACATGAGCGACCTGAACTGGGCTAACTTGCTGCGGTTCTGGGGCGAGAAGTCGTTCAACGTCGGCATCAGCATCGGCGAAAACGTGAAGGAGTCTGATCGCATCAGGGGCAATCTGGGGCGTGAGTCCGTCAGCAGCGAACTGGTTGGTGAGCTGGAGGCTGTGGGTCAGAAGGCGGACAGTTTGCTGAGTGATCTCGACCTGCCGTTGTCGCCTATCGATTACATTCGCCAGACTGCGGAAAAGCGCACCAATGGAAAGGTCAGAGTTTCTGAGATTACCGGCCGCCACACCAATAGCTACGGCATCGATTATTACTCTGGTGATAAGCCGAAGCTGTTCAAAGTGGAGAAGTTCCAGAAGCGCGAAATGATTGACCGCTTCAATGGTGAGATCAAAGATGCACAGGGCAACAAGATCGAGAGCGATATCGATGCCTTGATCATCAACCAGTCTGGCTCGACTGGTGTCAGCCTGCACGCCAGCAAGAAGCATGGCGACCAACGTGACCGGCACATGACCATCGTCGAACCCGCTGGCGACATCAACGTGTTCCAGCAGATGCTGGGTCGCATCTTCCGTACCGGCATGGTCGATGGAAGCCTGCCGTATTACACGGTACTGGCATCGTCTATCCCGAGCGACGCGCGCAAGATCAACGTACTGCGCAAGAAGATGGAATCACTCAACGCCCAGACTTCCTCGAACCGCGAGGGTGCTGCCGGTGTTGATGTTGAAGACCTGATCAACGAGTACGGTGACGCGGCTGTCGAAGCGTGGGCAGAAAACAACGCGGAATTTCAGGAAGTGTTCCCGAACTGGGAGAACAAGAAGCAGGAAGAGAAAGGTCTGGCCTACTGGCTGACCGGCAAAATTGCCCTGTTCCCGTTCTCGTTCCAGCAGCAGTTCTACGAAGAGGTTACCCAGAACTTCCGCGCCATTGTCGAGCAGGCGAAAGCCGACGGAACTTACACTCTCGAAGAGCGTTTCTACGACTGGAAAGCGAAGTACATGGAAGAGATCGTCATCGCCGAGCCGCGCAAGGATGGTACTGGCTTCAACTCCGGCTCATGGCTGGTACGGCTCGATGCTGAAACCGACTTCCGTGCCATGTCACCCGAAGACGTTGCCAAGGCCGTGGAAGAAGGTAAGGCTGTGGATATCTCTCCCGAAGAGGGCAAGGTCCAAGACATCACCGACTTCATCAGTAACACGCGCACCGAAACCCTTGAACAGATCGAGGCGCTGGCACCTGACGAAGCCGTTAAAGATGACTTCTCACTGACTCGCGCGTTCGATAACTATAAAGGCTACTGGAAAGCGCTGTATGAGGGCGCTATCAAGGCGTTCGATGCCGAGTTCGAGACCGATCAACGCGTTTTGACGGACTCTCGCGCCGAGTACTGGCGTGAACAGCTCGAAGCCAGCCGCGAGCGCGTGCGCAGCAACGTTCCTAAAGGCACAAAGAACAAGTTTGATGATCTGGAGCGGGCAATAAATCGCGTCGTTAAGTACGCTCTGAACAAGCAGGCGCAGGAAACAATGCTCGGCCGTCTGGAAGTAGGCAAGACCTACAGCATCATCATTGCGCCGGGTACCGATCACCAGCACCAGTTTCAGGGTACTGTCATCGGCCACAAGCGACTGAATAAAGCGACCGACCCCTACACTCTGGGCGACATCGAGGTACGGGTCGCGGCCAACAAACCGGGCGGAACCGATAGCAATGGCGTCATCACCCGCACACTGGGTCAGGCTCAGCCGTGGACGATCAGCCCTGTCCGTGAGTGGGCATACGGAACCCCGGACGTTGACGAGGTTTATCGTCGTTACCATGACACCATGGCAGAGACCAATAACATCGTGACTGAATGGGTGGCTGTTGGTAACCCGCTGATCGCTGCAAGCGAGATCATTCCGACTGGCGAATATATGCAGTTCAGCGATGCTTATGGTCGCCGGATGTTTGGTATTCGCATGCCGAAGAAAGCGGTCGAGCAAGGTGTCGAGGGCATGCTTCAGGGTCGCCTCGAAATCCCGTCAAAGAATGGTGGCGAGATCATCACCAAGTACATCAGCGAAAACCCACACAGCAGAATATCTCGCGGCGAGGGATTCAGAACCCGAGGCGGCAACGTGATTGTCATGACTGACGCTCTGGAGTCGTCTAACATCCGCGTGATTTTCGACATGGAGACCGCTGCCGAGAAAGCAGATGATCCGATCCTTCAGGAAATGCTGGAGCAGGCCGGGGTCAAGATGCACACCTTCGAGGAAGAAGGCAAGATCGAGTTCAGCGTACCGTTTACGGAAGCGCAGCCTATCGTCAATCAGATCATGCGCCGCTCGCGGCTGACTGTTACCGGCAGCCAGAAGTACCTGTTGAAAAACTACATGGACATCGCTGACTCGGTGAAGGCCGGGGATAAGATTGTCAGCATCGTCAACCCCGAGGACGTTCAGCGCTATGTCTTTGATGGCACCGGCATGTTCCGTACAGCCGATAGAATCATCGCCCATCGCGGAAAATATAAAACGAAGTCTGGTGCGACATACGACGGGTTCTACATGGAGGGGCTGGGCGAGCACTTCACTCTGAGTAATATCGCTCGCATGACATTAATGAAAGGACGGCCGGGGGAAGAGCACGAAGGCCGCCCATTCCTGCGCATGGAAGAGTTCAAGCGCGGCAACGTGCAGAATGGCTACCAAAACGGCAAGGGGCTGGGTAAGCCAATACTGGGCGAGAGCGTCAAGTCTGATGGCACCAGCTTCGCTACTCTGGCAGCGGCAGCGGCAGTTACTGACACCACGGTCGAGCAGGCTAACACCGTTCTGGCTGGCTTACCGTTCCGGTTGAAGCGACTGGTCAAGGTCGTCGAGACTGAAAACGATCTGCCGTTCAAGGTTAAAAACAAAATCCGGGTTCGCAAGATCGAGGGCCGGGTCAAAGGTGTATTCCACGAAGGGCGCATCTACATCGTGGCGGACAAGCTGCAGTCACCGCAACAGGCGATGACCGTGTTCTTGCATGAAGGCGTCGGCCACTTGGGCGTTCGCAAGCTGATGGGTGAAGACCTGAACACGCTGCTGGACGATGTCGCCCGTAGTTATCCACAGGAAATGGAGCGATTGGCAGCTCAGTACAATGTGGATATCTCGAAGGAAGCCGGTCGTCGTGAGATCGCCGAGGAAGTACTGGCGCACGCGGCCGAAATGAACGACAAGCCATCGCTGATGAACAAGATCGTTAACCTGTTCCGCAAACTGATGCGGGTGCTGGGCTTCGATCTGGTTCTGAACGACAACGACATTCGCTCGATACTGGCATCGGCACGTAAGTCGATTGATGCCGGTGGCTTTGATATCGGTGTTGACGTTGCACAGCCAACGCCTCGATTCTCACTGCGCTCGAAGACAGCCGAGCCGGGTGACGTGATCCCCGAGGACACAGTCGCACAGGGCATCAAGGACGGCCAGCCGGTTGACGCCATTTTCCGCGGTCTCTGGGGCATTGCTGAAGCAACCCAGATACCCAAGGTTGTGAAGGCGACCAGCGCGGCATCGTTGCGCGGCGCAATGGACTTCTACGACTCACACATGAAGTGGATGCACCCGACGATGGAAGTGATGGCCAAGGGTCTGATCGACCAGTATGGACTCGACAACGAATACAAAGCGCTGAAGGCGTCGATGTCGTCCATGGAAGCCACCATCATTGATGAAGTGCGCGACATCATTCAGGTGATGGAGGGTATGGGTGTTGATGACAATCAGGCGACGTTGATTCAGGAGATTCTGACCAACGAAGCACCGCGCGAGGCGGCATGGGATGCCATCACCGAGCCAGTGCGTAAGCGCATCGAGACACTGGGTCAGCAAGCCGTTGATCTGGGCCTGATATCGCAGGAAGCCTATGACCGCAACAAGGGCATGTACCTGCACCGGGTTTACACCAAATACGAAATGAATCGCGGTGGTCTGGAGCGATGGGCCGACAATCTGGTTGGTCGTCGCAAGCGTCGCATCGTCGGTGATGAAACCATGGAGCGCGGCCTGTCGATATTCGCCCCGATGGCGAAGATCATCGAGGACACCGGGCTGACTCAGGAAGAACTGGTCGTGGGCACCACGATATATAAGCTCGACAACATGTCGGCCAATGGCCAGAAGTCACTGAAGACCACCTACTCACTGAAGCCGGGTAAGATCGAGGGCGTCAGGGCGCAGGAGTTCACCATCCGAGCCGCCGCTTATGGCCGGGTGAAGCTGCATCGCGACTGGACGAAGCAAGAGCGCACCGACATGGGTGAGATAACGGATGCCCGTTACACGCTCGGAAAGACGTTCAGCCTGCTGGCGCACGACTTATCCACAGGAGAATTTTTCCAACAGGTCTCAATGAATGAAGCGTGGACCATGCCCAAGGAAGAAGAGAAAGCGATGGAGGGCGAAATCATGTCCGCCGAAGCAGCGATGCGAGCCGGTGTCGTTACCGGGGCGGAGTGGGTCCGCGTGCCTGATACCAAGATCAAAAAGTCGCAGGCGAAAGTCTACGGCGCGCTGGCTGGCCGGGTCATCCGGGCCGAGATTTATCAGGACTTGAATCAGGTCAACAAGATGCAGCAGTCCAGCATCTGGAAGAGCATCATGACCAGCTTCAAGCTCAACAAGACTGCCCGCAATCCGGTGGTTCATTTCAACAACATCATGTCCAACCTTGTGTTGATGGATATGGCTGACGTTAGATTCAGCGACCTGTACCGGGCAATCGTGGAGATACGTGCGAAAGGTAAGGAGTATGAAGAAGCAAAAGCGCATGGTGCGCTGGGCGTTTCCTACGCTCAAAAAGAACTGCAGAATGACGTGCTCGACAAGCTGCTGGATGAAATCCATGAAGCTACTGGTACGAAGCCAGCAGGGCTTGAAGACATCTTTTTGTCGATGGACAAACTCCCGTTCTATCGTCAATTCGCGTTTATGATGAAGATGGCCGACGCGCTCTGGCAGGGTGTTGATATCAAGGGCAAGAAGGTCGGACTGCGACAGCTCGACAAGAAGATGCTCGACTACTACCAGCACGAAGACGAGGTCTTCAGACTGGCGACATACATGCGTCGCCGGGGTCAGGGTATGGACGCGGTCGAAGCTGGCTTGTCAGCCCGTGATCAGTTCCTGAACTACGATATCAATGCGCCATGGATCAACGCGGCGAGAGCTACCGTACTGCCGTTTATCTCGTATACCTACCGGGCGGTTCCGATTGTGGCTAAATCAATCGCTCAGCGCCCATGGAAAATGGCGAAATATTTCACAATTGCCTATGGCATGAACGCCATCGGTTACGCCTTGTCTGGTGGCGATGAAGAGAAAGAGCGCAAGTCACTGCGCGACGAGGTCGCCGGTCGCCTGTGGATAGGTACCGAACGCCTGATTCGTATGCCGTGGAACGATGAAGAGAACAACCCGTACTTCTGGGATGTCCGACGCCTGATCCCGGTCGGTGACGTGTTCGATATGAACCAGTATCACGCAGCACTGCCGATCATCCCCGCCAGTGTGATGCCGTCGGGTCCGATAGCCATGGGCTTCGAGTTCATGCTGAACAAAACCGGGTTCTTCGGTCAGGAGATCGTTGATCCGCTGGCGGACGATGCGGTGCTCGGCACCCAGAAGACGCTCGACTGGCTGTGGAAAAGTTACGGACCGTCAGCCCCGTGGGTACCTTACTCGTACTACTGGGACAAGATGGGCATTGCAATCACTGGCGGCCGGGATCGACTGGGCCGCGAATACGAAGTGCTGCCAGCCCTGATGTCATCGTTCGGTATCAAGGTCGCGCCGCATGATGTCAGCTACGGCATGGCACTGAAGGCGATGGAGATCGAGCGTACCGTTGAAGCGGTCCGGCACAAGATGAATTTCTTGGAGAAGGATTATTGGCAGGGCAAGGTCAGCAAGGATCAATACGCATTCAAGCGCCGTCGCTATATGCTGAAACTGGAGCGGCTGGAGCAGAAGGCCCGCGATTTGTTCAACTAGAACAGGTCGTCGTAGAACTTCTGCAGGTAACTATTAAGCAGCTTCGATGTGTAGATGGCTGCCATGGTGACAGCGCCAAACGTCAGCGCTCCTAGTATTCCGTAAATAATATCATTCATTGATTTTCACACTCAGGTCAACTTTTAGCGTTTGCATCTTCGATCTTCTGGTCGATGTTTTCTTGTTTCCAGTCCATCCACTGCTGGCAGAACGGGGCGGCATCGCAGTAGCCTTGGCATCGCTTGCGCTCACCGGGGCGAACCTCGACGTAATAAGCAGATAACAGCACCGGCTTGAGCACGTCAAATCCGGCTGCATCCTTCTCGCCGGTCGGCTCCATGGTGGTCCAGTTGTTCTCGGTGGCATAACCGATAGCCTGATCCTCCGACTCCATCACTCTCAGAGCCGATTTGCGGCCTTTCTTCATCAGGACATACTTGGACGGGGATTCCCAGCACTCGTCGGGCGTGCACAGCACAGGGACGGGAGAGTACAGCGCATTGATGCGGGTCTGGATGTACGCCTCGGTCTTTTCCATGCTCCACACCGGAAT
>Ga0224508_10001114_pt1 | contig 24461 bp, 35 predicted proteins | sample SF_Jan12_sed_USG_4_FD_170157 | JGI IMG/M metagenome (GOLD analysis project Ga0224508, IMG submission 170157) | Sediment microbial communities from San Francisco Bay, California, United States - SF_Jan12_sed_USGS_21 | ecosystem: Environmental > Aquatic > Marine > Sediment | place: USA... | reverse complement strand
TGCCCCGTAGGAGGACTGCTTTGCATCGAAGACACAGCCACATTCAGGACACTCAGCCTTCATGATGTTTCTCCAGTCCCAAACGAATCATCCTAGTAGCAAACCCTGACAAGGAGATAGTCACTTCAGGATCAAGAGTTTCGCAGAATTTTTTATGCTCCTCTTTGAGTTTGGCGTATATCTCGTTATTTAGAGTAAGGGAGGTAAATCCAAAGCCAGGCATTTATTTCCTCTCCTTGGGGGGAATTACAATATAGCCTGCATCCCTTAGGTCCTTGACTCGTCTGCCGTAAAAGCCCAGTCTTTCCCGCTCATATGCTTTCCGCTGTCTTTTATGGACAGCATACCTGCACTCCCTTGAACAGTACTTGGTTCTGCGTGTGTTTTCTAAGAATTCGACCCCACACTCGTTACACTTCATTCCATCTTCTCCATTTCTTGTGGGGTGTACTTATCCAGATAAAAGTCAAGAGGAGTGTAGTATCTGCACTCTAGTGCGGTTTCCTCTATGGGAAGTATGTCGTCATTTTCATGAAAACACATGGAACATTTGTCATAGTCCCAGCATTTGGGCGGAGCACCCACCCTTATCTCCTGTTTTAGCCCGCATATCTTGCATATTTTTAGGGGAGTTTTCATCGGATCATCTCCCAGTCGTCAGGTTGCCGAAATGTTTTCATTACCAGGTATACGGGAAACGGCATCTTTCTTGCGTACTCTTCCAGTTCCGCCCGTTCAGCCTTGGAGATGTAGGGGGCAGTCTTGGAGTATTTTAGCTGAGCCTCGCGATAGGTGCCACCGTCATCCACCCAGTACACGTCTGTAATGCCCCGTGATGCGTAGAACCTCTTTGCCACTACTGCCCCGCTTCTGAGGCGTTGGCTTACAAACCGCTGTTCATATAACCTTCCTGAGAGGTAATTCTTGTTAGGCAAGCTTATACCTCTTGCATACCTGGGAGTGTTTCCACATGTCTCCAAACGGCTGACCACAATTATGACAGTAATTTGTACTAGGAACCTCACCTTTTTCGTCCAGGTCAGCAATCTTCATGATTCGTCTCCCACCATCTTGCGCCCATCTTCCCTGAATACCTTCTCGGTCTCCTGAATAAGGGATAACAATCGTAATCCCAGGGGGCCTTTAATTGGTTCAATCTGGCCGTTCTGGGTCTCCTGTATGGTTATCTTGTCGCTCTTGTATTCCACTGTAGCATCTATCTGCCAGTAGTTCTTTGCTGTCTGTTTGGTTGAGACACGGAATCTTGGTTCGTCTGAGAAGCTCATTTGTCATCTCCCCCCTATTGCCTCATAGTGCCATTTACAGAGCTTGTTATCCAATGTCCCCTTGTGAATATGGGGAGCACCACACCAATCACATTGCTTGTCTAGGGGGATTTCTAGTTTAGTCATTGTAGCCTCCCCATTACCTCGGTCATAAACGAGACCCTTGAGGGGTGCTGTATGCCTACCTTGTTCATGATGTCCTCGATTCCAGCCTTTTGTATTAGGGTGATGAGTGTTTTTTGCTTGGCTTCTATGTATAGCCTGTTTACCGTCTCGTCTACCAGTTCGGCTTCGTTTCTTACAAATGCCAGTATCTCCCCAGGGGTTGGTTCTTTGTTTACCTGGAATTCAGCTTGGTTTAGTGCTGCCTGTACTTCTGCTTTTCTTTGGACAGGGTTTGTTGTTTCTTTGAGTTCGGTAACTACTTGATAAGTGTCAGTATCAGATGGGTTTGAACCTCCCTGTAGCTGCATTACTCCCTGACAGTTCTTACCATCTCTACACCAATGATCTTTCATCTCTCCTTTTTTGTTTGGGGATTTGTTCCCATTGAGGTCTATCTCGTCGCCGACTTCATATTCCAGCCCGCAGTCCTTGCACTTGCTGGCAAACTGTGATTTGATGGCCATTAGTTCCCAGCATAGTTTTTTATTGGATGTTCTTCGAGGGGTTTCTCTAGTTCCCTTAGCAATGTTAGTAGTTTTTCAGAGATTTTTGATCTTGCTGCTGAGACTGCTGAGCGTGCTGCTGAGTCTGCTGCTGAGTCTGCTGAGTATGCTGCTGAGTGTGCTGCTGAGTCTGCTGAGTGTGCTGCTGAGCGTGCTGAGTATGCTGCTGAGTCTGCTGCTGAGTCTGCTGAGTATGCTGCTGAGTCTGCTGCTGAGTCTGCTGAGTGTGCTGCTGAGCGTGCTGAGTCTGCTGCTGAGCGTGCTGCTGAGCGTGCTGAGTATGCTGCTGAGTATGCTGCTGAGTGTGCTGAGTCCCATTCTTCGTTAGTTGGCGGGTATCCTTCTATGAAGTTCTTATGTAATGTTACAATGTGGTAAATCGCATCCTTGACCAATGGATGATTAACATCACAGCATATTTCTTCTATTTGGAATACTGCTATCTTATGTTTGATGATCTCTAAATCAGCATGAGATATCCCTATAGGTATTGCGTCCATTAGCTTCTCAGGGAATTCTTGGAATGTTTCCTCTGGGAGTCCTTCAAAGCATGTTTCGGCCAGTCTCAAGAGCCATTCGGGAATTCCTGATTCATTAGCAAATTCTTCATGATAACTGCCATGTGTTGCAAGTCCTATGAGGCATCCTTTTTGAGTATGTGAGTTAAAATAGTCCCCTCTCATCATATGCCCTGATTCTCTTGCGTCAGAGTACAGGGTTTTGTATTTTATCTTCTGGACTGGGTCATTATGGAATGTTAGCATCAGTTCCCAGCCTCCAATAACGAGAGAATGTTCTTACAAAATAATTCCCTCCTTTTTTGTGTTATAGATGGAAATCTTTTCATAGATTCACGATTCTCTTGTGTGTTACCGAAAGATTTCCTATAGTGTATTGTTTTCATTGTACCTTATACTACGGTACAGTAGTTATTAAAGTTTGTTGAGAAATTGTATGTTGCGTGGCGAGCCATGCTTACTGAAGTAAGAGAATGTGAGAACCACGCAGTGACTTTAATCTCGCTGTATTTACCGAGCGGTGAAATAAAAAGGTGGTGTGGGATTGGCATCCTAACATGTCGACGTGTTACCCACTGGATGCCTTTGCATATTATCTAGAAAGGGGTGAAATAAAAAGGTTAGAGTGGATTATTTTGCCTTGATGCGAATCCAGCCGTCCTTAAGGTAGCGGCTTTTAACGGTGATTGGATATTTTGTGCCGTCAGGGGTTTCAAATATTGCCTGCATGCCCTTATGTATCCAGTACCCATCCCTTTGGTGTACACGGAAGGATATGCCGTTAATTTCCCCTAGATCTTCAGTCATTGGTTCACCTTTGCAGACTGCAGTGATATGAACATCTTGGTATCCCTGTCATACCGGATAAAGTCCTTGTACACTTCTAGCAAGAAGGGTCTCAGGTTGTTGAAGGTTGATATGCCTATCTGCGCCCTCAGCACCAACTGTACTTTGGATATTGCTTTCTCCTCCTGGATGATCCTCAGCATCTTGTTTAGGTGTGACATCTCTTTTCGTGTTGTCATACATTACATTACATTATATACATTATTATTCTTTGTGTTTGTTTTTGTTTACTCTTTGAAAAAAAATTATATTATTACTCTTGTGTATAATGTAATGTAATGTGTTAGATTTTTGGTAGGTGGAAGAGCGGGCTTGACTTGCCCAGGAATCGTTTGTCCTCGATTATTAGGGGGTCACCGGCCTCGTTCTGGTATTTTATTTTATGCCCATCGTCATTTTGACCAAGATGGTAGAACTTGTGCTCAAAGTACTCATTTATAAGAGCGCCCACAACCATCCCTGCGAAGAACCATCCTATAACAAGCGCGATTGTAGTGCCATATCCCATAAGAGAGTTAGAAAGCGCTAGACGTTAAGCTTTTGTCTGAGTGATTTTGGTCATAGGTATTCTAATATCTGACGTTTTATCTCCTCATCCGTATACTCTGAGAGAGGTTTGGCAAATCCTTTCTTGCCGGTGTAAAATGCTGTATATCTGATTCCTGCATTATCATATGCTTGATTGCGTAGCCGTGTTTGTTTTACTCCTTTTCCTGTAGAGTAGTGAAAATCCCCATCAAGTTCGATTATGGCAAGATATGGATGTTCTGTAGTCTTTGCAGAAAAGTCAGGCTTGAAGCACATGAACAGTTGGAATAGTTCAGATATGCCTGTGACATGATCAGGAACCTCAGTCCATACTGAAAAGTTACGTCTGTCTATCATGATGTCCCTATCAAATCTGCCATGAATGCCCATACTGTGGCATATCTTTTGGATCCTGTTCTTGGCTTTCCAGTCATGGGCATCTGTGGGATCCCAATTCTTCATGGAGTGGTTTGTCCATTGTTTGCTTTTAGCTTGGGCGCCTTTCATAACCTGGAGATTCTTCTTTTTTGTCGTAATTAAACAAACCTAGCGCCCACAACACCCCCGTCAGGGATACAAAGGTACCAACAAAGACGTACCACATAACGTCTATCTTATCTGTGAGTCGTATTGCCCAGAGGACAGAAAAGTAGGCTCCAACATAAATGCTAACAATAAGCAGGAGAATAATCCATTTCATTTGAAGATGATTCTCCTGAAGATAAGATACATGATGAATCCAAGTACTCCCAACATAACTATCAGGGAAACCAGTATCCATGGGAATTGCGGTTCAGGGGTAACTTGCTCCCAATACCCTAGCAGTATGCCATATGATCTGATACACCCATATTCTTCTTGGTATGCTGCACAGTCATTTATCGAGTTTATCCTAAGATGGGAATCAGATACTTTGATGGGTTCCCACCCTGATGCTATGGCCTCATAGTATGCTTCATCCTTTTCGTATCCTTCCTCTCCATTTGCATAGATCCCTATACCTACATAGTCGTCTTCAAACTCTACCCATCCCATCGGGTCATCCTCAGTGCCGACGATGAAATACTCGTAGCCTAACTCCTCTGTGGTAAAGGAGATGTCCCAGTCAGTCATCTTTACCTTGGGCCAGATGTCATCCTGGGAGTTTATGATGCCGTCTTTATTGGAGTCATGATTTCGCATTATCTTGTATACTGGTTCATAGAGACTCCACATTGCTTCACACCCATCATCTATTCTATTGTTGTTGTTAAAGTCGATATACAGGGTCAGAGTGCCCACGGGATTGCGGTCTCCTGGTTTCTTTTCACCGTCACAAAAGTAATCAAAATAGAACAGCTTGTCCCGGTTAGGACTGTTTTCTGTGTCCCAGCAGGGCACATCAGGGATTAGACAATAGTGTTGCGGCTCTAGTGTCGGGAGTTCAATCTTGAATCTGGAATCAGCAAATGCCTTGGGGTCTCCCATGTCATTGTCCCATGTCTCTGAATCCTCTTTCTGTCGGTCTTGTAGATATCCAATCAGTAGTAATGCACCTATTATCATTACAGTTGCAGCAACTGCATATGCCAGTCCCCAGTTCATTACGTGTTTATCTCCTGTATCAGAAATCTTGGGTCCTCAAACATGTATGGATCCCCAAGAGGAGTAGTATATTGATCTGTCGGAGATGCTTCTGCCTCACCCATATCTAACAATGATTCTAAAACAAAGAAGGTCGCAATTCCTGCACCAAAAGATAGTGCAAAAAGAAGGCCAAGAAAAGGACTAACCATTCGTAATGAACCTCACATCTTCTAGTATCAGTGGGTCTCCAATATTAGTTTCGTATGTATCAGGAAATTCCTCTGGAGGTTTGTCTTCCTCCATTTGCTGAATAATCACACCAATCATAAACCCGACCACAAAGGCAATCATCAATAATACTGCTCCACCTACAGCATCTACTGCCATCCTTTTCCCTTTGAAAATCGTGGATCCTCAAATATCATGGGATCCCCCAGCGGAGAGTAATATTCTATCTCTTCCCGTAGCATTCTCTCGTTGCGCTCCTGTAGTTTTTTGTTATATTCCTCCTGTACTAGATCCAAGAACTCACTGAATGCATAAAAAGCAAGGACGGCAACACCTGCACTCAAAAGCACAAGTCCAATAAAATTCACCGTAATATATCACCATTCGATCTTCTTTTGTTTACAGGTAGATATTTTGACAAGGTGTATGTTAAACCCGTGAGCATTCTTGAATGTTCGCTTACAGCTATTACACCTGATATTGGTTGGCATGGTAAAGTCTTGTCCCTGTCTTATAGATATTGCTTGGAACTTGGGATCTTTTAGTAACAGGGTTCTCAGATATGACGCTATACTACTAATAGACGGATCCTCTTCTACAAGTGCCTTTAGAACATCATGTATTGGTTGGTGTATGGCAACATGGGCGTATTTTATTTTCACTGGTCTAGGTGTGGGATAAATGGTATTAAAGTTTGTTCATTCCACTAGAACGCCTATCACTGACCCTATGTTTCCAGTGGTTGCCTTGATATTCACGTAACTTCCTGCAGGGATAGTCAGTACCTTGGATGTGATTCTCAGAGTGGCACTTAGTGATACGGCTGGAAAGTCTTCCAACTGGTTGCCTGCCCCGCTATCGGCTACAGTATGCTCCATGATCTCAAAGTCTGTGACAGTTGTGGCACTGCCTGTGATCATCAGTATTACCTTGGCTGCTGCAGTTGTCTGATAGTCTGTATTGGTGTTTTCCAGTTCCAATGATGCGGTGTTTCCTGCTGTGATGGAACCGTGTGTCAGGATGTATGTCTTTTGTGTATCCTCTCTCTTTATTGCCTCTACCCCCATTCCGGATCCGGTGGATCCACCAAACAGGGTCTCCCCACTATACTTTGTGACATAAACAAAATTAGACAAATCCTCGTCCTCCAAAATACTTGGATATATTACGATAGGAATCAATCAATTTTTAACCTGTTCTTTTACGGGTTTGGAAGTTATTTTAGTATTTTTCAGTTCTTCACGCAATGTGTTTATCTCTTGGTCTTTTAATGCGACCTCGCGTGCAGCTGCCTGCTTTAATGCGACAGCCCACTCCATTATTTCGTTAATAGACTGGGGATCCATGTATTCCAGTTATCCATGCAGTTTATAAAGTTTAATACGTTGTCTGAAAAGTACAAATGCGTAACAAAGTTTAATATGTTGTATGAGATCATTATCTCATGAAAGAGACAAAACTTCTAGGAATGGCCACCCTGTTTGCTCTTATGGCATTGATCCCAATGGCACATGCACTTGAATCAGATAACGTATACCTGTTAGATGACTCCGAAAGTGTTTCAATTGTTATCTCTGTTGACACAGAAGGCAACGCTTTATTTGAAGAGGTGTTTGTGACAGTAGATCCAGGTGTTGAGGAATATGTCATGGATGTGAACACTGTACAGATTCAGAGAATATCTGATGATGAAACATATGGAAAGTTCTTCGGGAAGACATTAAACGGGCACAGCATCATTGTCATATACAGCATTGATGGTGAGAGAGTCAAGCTCATGTCAAAGATCTGGACGGATAATGGTGTGCAAAGAATAGTCTCCAGTGGAGAGATTATCAAATTCTTTTAATTTTTAATCTAAGGTTGAATTGCTAGTTGCTGTGCTGCACCAGAGCCAAACTGTGCCATAAGGCGGGTCTTGCCTGCGCCATTGTCCTCAGCATATATCCTTACATGATTAGCCAGTGATGATGGAGCAGTAATCTCTGTCATTTCCAACCAACCTGGACTTCTAATATCTATCCCATCAACGTCTATTTCTACCTGAGTTGTTCCATCTACCTGGAAGAAATGAGAATCACTGACCAGGCAGTTATAGAACATGTCACCTGTAAGGCTCGATATTGTCTCTTCTCCAGCATCGGGAGAATTGGTGCTTTCAAAGACCAATTTAGAGTTAAGATTCGTTACCTCATCTGCAAAAGATGCAACACGAAATAGTGTACCGCCAGAACTTCTTGCAAATACTCTGACTGAACTGCTGTTTTCATTACTGCTTATATCAAAATTACCTGAGGATCCTGATAGAAATCCACGTAGTGTACTTCCTGATGACCCCGTTATCTGTACTTGGTTTATGTCTAGTAGGCTGTTATTATCCACATCAAGGTTGGTGGTAAGGGGATTCTCTAACAGGTTGCTAAAGTTTCGGACTATACTGTTACTCATGACTTTAACATCATTCCCATTAACTGTGAATACCCCATTTGCTAGGGGATCAGTACTGCTATCAGAGATACTTACGGTGTTGGATGCAACATAGTTGGCACCGGTAAGTGTGGTGTCTGACATCGTCCACTTTATTACATTATTCTGAGAGAATATCCAATTCTTCAAGGAAGGAACATTAAACACCAAACCAGAATCGCCAGAATTTACAGCTATTGCGTATTCTGTAGCAGTTGTTCCTCCGTTTGCGTTAAACTGTGCCTCATCTAAGTTAAGCAGATTATTGTCATTTGCGTCGTGGTCTGCAGACCATGTGAATACTTCACTACCGCCTCCTCCTCCTACTGTGGAGTTAAGAAGCAATATCGCTCGGACTGTTGCCCCGCCGTCATGAGTATGTAGGGATATTAGACTAGTAGTATCAGCGGTAGTAGATACAACAGGGGTAGGAACGACTTCAGCAGGCCATGTTATGGCATGACCTCCTGTACTGTCTTGTGCTATCTCGACATACCAATCTTGCCCTGTCCCTGATGAAGGGTAATTTGAGAAAGCTATTGTAACAGCGCCTGTTGCCGTAAACTTTAGGTCATGTGCAGTAGTTGCAGATAGATCATGTGTAACTGTAACCCCACTCTTGCTACCCTGGTCATCTATAGGATATTGTACAGGGAAAGAGATTCCAGACCCTCCACCAGCTCTTGCATCTCCTACAATTCGCCATACTGCAGCATTAGCAGGTTGAGGGGTAGTAGTCTGTACAAGGAGGACAGTTTCGTCACCGTCGAGAGTATAATCAACATCGTTAGGACAAAGGATAAGACCATTTCCTCCAAAGTTATGCTTTATGGTAATGGTGTTCCCTGCAGTACCAACCAGCAATAACAATTCCATGTCATAGATTCCACCAGTAATGTTTTCTAAGTCTGTTATACTACCAGAGTTTGGAATTACGTTTACAACACTCTTTTTTGTTATTGACCCAAGTGTCAAATCAGAATCAATCACCAGTTTGTTTGATATGATCTTCAGAGTATGGGCAGAACCTAACCCAATAGCCCCATCTAATACATCTCCACTTCTTTTCAGATATGCGCTAGGGCTGGTGATCTTAGATTGATTAGCGTTTGGTGTAGTATCAAAAGTACTGATACCTGCAGTCTTCATTACTGTACCCCTTATCTCAGAGTTAGTTCTCATCTGATTTGGTCCAAAGAATCGTCTTGGCTTTCCTACCATGTCAAACCTTCCTCTTTACTCCTTTTATCGTTCTGGTTACTCCTCCTGGTCCTGCAACTGGTTTTGTAATATGATATTCTATTCTTTTTGCTACAAGTTTAATCTTTTTGAGGCTTGTTTGATCTGGTGGGCCTGTGTCTGTATCATCAGTTTCAGAGACAATATCCTCGTTTTGCAGGAAAAAAGAGTCTCCTACGCGTATGTCAAACATACTATTACCTGATGTCTGGAAGTTATATTCAGTGTGTTGTCTCTTTTCTATCTCGAGTTGAGATTTTGCATCGTTTCTAAGCTGATTAAATGATATGATGTTTGGTCTCTGTAAGAATGCAGGAGTTAATGCTCTTGTAGTGTCTGCACCAGAGGATGCAAGAAGCACCTTCTTGAAATGAAATGCGTCAATGGCTAGCCTTATGGTTCCGCCTCCAAGGGTTGTGAACCCTGTGTTTGAAAAGTCCAATACGTTGTGTTCTGGAGCATATCTGCCGTCATCATCATAGAAATCCTGTATCTGGAAGGATATGTCCTTGATGTGCCTCCACTCAAAGACGTTTTGCACATCCAGGTCGTTTAGTGGTACCTCGAATCCTACTGCGGACAATCCTCTAAGGAAGAAGGACTTTGGAGTCCTTGCACGGTAGTTTCCAAATGAACCGATAGGCAGATCGATTGTCTCCCATGATAATCCGTCGGAGAATTTCAATTCAAAGTCCTGGATGACTAGATTATTCTTTCTGTCACATAGTGTGCATCTAATGTTTAGTACACCCCCAAGGGAGTTGCCTAGAACATCTTCAATGGCACACCTCATCATGAAGGATAATGAGGACAACGGGCCAAGGTTCTCTGAATCGACTTGGTTGAATCCTTGTAGTCCGGTTGGGGTATAGGTCATGTTCTGTGTATCTAGGAATGAGGGCTCAGTTGGGCCTGCAGTGGGTTCATTAGTGCCTCCTCCAAATATGTCGCCTACTCCTTCACTGATAGAGTTGAATGTGTTTAATGGAAATGGGAATGCAAAGTTAATCCATGCCCCTTTCTTGTAAGAGTCAGCTGTGATTGCAGCAGATATGATGTCTGGGAACTCATATGCCACCTCCACCGCGGGTCTCAGATTGGTGGTAAACTCGTTACCGGGGGATTTTGTTATCTCAGGATACTTGTTAAAGTCAGTCTCAGCCGGTCTGGGGTCAGATCCCTGTATGTTGTAGAGGGATTTGTACTGGTGGAAACAGTCATTGCCAAACTCTTCAGATGTGATATCCTGCCACTCACTGGCAGAGTTGTTCCACTCCCATGTGGTACCCTCCTGCTTTACAACTACCTGCATCCTATCGGTTGTAGAGTCAGGATTACAGATTACCTTCCACTGTGTGGTGGTTTGGCTTCCCCTATCAGCCACTCGTTCCACTACTGCATCGGGAAATGACCTTCCAAAGAGATCATTTCCCGAAAGGGTGGTATCTGAAACATTAAGAAGCCTGTGACCTATTGGCCACTCTGAATTGCCATGGATATATTCTGCGTTGACTGTGGTATCGTTGACACCGTTGTAATCAAGATCCCCTACTATCTCGTTAACCCATGTCCTGTAGAAGGTCTGGTCGTTAATGACACGATTAGAATCAAAGAATCCTGCACCGTTCCCCTTGACACCATTATCGACAAGTTCTAGTTTGCCGTCACTGATATCATTGGCGATATCAACAGCATCAGAGGTGTGCCTGGTGGTTGCGACGTATTCTGCACCGCCATTTGTGACAATATCACCCATTGTGTATAGAGTTGCTGTAGCCCATGCAGGGATGGCAGTCTGTAGATCAGGTGCTGAACCTCCATTTGCCCACAATGTGGCCTTGTCATCAGTCCAAGGAGAGTACTGTATGGAATCTCCAAACTCGTCAGACATGTCTATCTGTTCCCAGTTACCTGCACCCAGGTCGGTTGCAAATGTCCCAGATGTGTGGGCTATGAGACATTTATAGTGTTTCCCGGACTCTATAACCCGTGCATCCACCAGATATGGGGTAGCAGTTACCCAGTCTGGCCTAAATGTGAACTCTAGCTCTCCAGCCCTGTACTTTGAGAAATCAAGGGGCAAAGTTCCATGTACGGGAGAGCCCCATGCTAAAATTACTGTTCCTGTACGATTCAGGATCCCGCCTTCCTGTTCTGATAGATTAATTGAATCAGTATTGGTGATAGTTACTAAGTTTGGATCCTCTGCAGGATCATTACCATCTATGGTTCTTGCCCCACTCTCAAATAGTGCGATATCAATAATGCTTACACTTGGGGTATCAAATGCAACCTCAAAGAAGTTCTGTATACCTCCTGTCTCGACAGTGCCTCCTAAAGAATCAGCGATATCAAGCCATCTGTTGTAACATGTGTCTTCTGCTAACCCAAACTCATAATGATTGTTAGTGAATCTTGGGAATCCATTTCCATATGCGTTAGCTAGAGAATATGCTTCATCATATCTCTGTAGGGATGGTTGCCTTGATCCACGGTTAGGAAGATCCTCGTACTGTTCTCCTATCAGCCTTCCTACTCTAAAGGGGTTGGTAAAGAAACTCTGGCCTGAGTAGGGTACCATCTGTGTATGATATTCGGTGCCAAGCAGCTTTAGTGTAACAAGGGAGCCCTCACTCTTTGTCTGGCTTGGTATTATCTCTAGTACTTCATAGAATCGCTCGTAATCATTAGAATCATTATCAGTGAACTGGAAGCGTAGTCTGTCAAATTCTTCTATGACGTTACCGCTGTTGATGTATTTACCGTCCTTGGCAGATAGGGTTATCTCAGCCTCATTAACCTCTCCTGACATGGTATCAGTAAATATTGGAATACCTGAGATGTCATCAGTGATGTTTGCGGTGGTGACATAATTGTCAGATTCATCAAACCAGGTTACGGTACTGGCTGCAAGATTAGAAACCATTGCTCAAAAACCATGATGTGATGTTGCCGCCTACTCTGAATGTCAAGTCAAACCTCACAGCATTAAGCTCTTCAGGATCTCTAACGAATGTTAGATCTTGTAGTTTTCCTCCAAATGTGTCAGTAGGAACAGTGTTAAAAGCTGGAAAGTCATTTAATCTTAATCCAAATCTGCCTTGTGTGTAATCTGTAACAGTTTGCGCCTGTCTCTTCCAGGTCATCAACTTGTTTAATGTTGATTGTGCGGGCGTTCCACCAGGAGATATATCATTAGCATTTCTAATTAGTCCGGACAATCTGATATTTACTCCATCAAGCCCCATATCCTGTACCTCATTACCATCTGCAAAGACACGTGGCACCTCGGGTATACTATCCCGTATGGAACATTCACTTGCCTTTATCAATTGGTCTGATGTGTTTATGGGGGTCTCATTAAATACAATAACAAATCCTACATCTGCAGCCAGTGCAGTCGCTTCTGTTCCATCAACAGCTGAAGTTTGAACTTGCCATAGTGCACTTTCACCGTCTACCATGACTATCCTCTCCTGCCTCTTGAGGCTGCAGCACCTATAGCCTGAAATGTTCTTGCCCGTGCATCCTGTGGGATGGCACTGCTCTCGGCGATTCTCCTGGAGTCAAGGAAATTGGCCGGAATCCTCTCAGGGTTGTAGAAGTTGCCTCCTATCTGCCCCTGCAAGTTGTCTCCCCTAAGCCCTCCTATGGTGGTGGTGATCACGCTCTTGAACCCCTGTCTTAACTCGTTCTGCTCTCGTCTTGAGAGGAATAATATCACCTGTTGATCTATCCTTTCACGGAATTGCGTGTCAAAGAGCCTGCCCGGCTTGAATAGCTCAGCCACTATGGCCTTTACTGCCTCAAATATGATTACCGCAAGGGCAGCAACCCCTGCTCCCTTTGTGAATTTACGAAACACCGAGGTTACCATAAACTGGAAGGGATTCCTGGCAAAGGATGTGACGTTGCCTATCTGTGAGGCAGTCAGTTGCTGTACCTTTCCGACGCTTCCTTCCTTGAATGCACCTACTGTCTCTACCGTATCCTTGATCTTTTTGTCCTCTTTAAGACCTATAGGATCTGCCGAATCTCGAACTACAGCATCGAGATCAGGTAATTCCATGTTGTTAACTTGAATAATTCTGTTAATTTTCGGTGAATCCCCACCCGAACTGGTTACATCTGAGCCTTGCAGTGCAGACTCGATCATCCGTCTTACTTCATCTGTTAATGTCATGTTATGGTTACCGTATCACCTGTAATTCTTACAAAGATGTCGATGGTGGATTTAGCCTCATTACCGTTCTTGTGAAAGTCAATGTCTCGGAGATAACCTGTTGCCGCAAATGTCTTAGAGTTTCCACTCACGTCTGTTGCCACTATCTTCCATGCAGTTTCAGTCATGTCACCATTGGAGTCAGGTACAGTTAAGGCGTTTAGTGTTGATAATTCAGGGGTAGTCACAAGAAATGTAGCTGTGAAAAAGTTGTCACCCTGTCCTATGTTGTAGCAGGGACCCGCGCCAGTGGTGGGAGAACGGTTCTCTGTACGATGAATAGCGATATCAAGATCATCAAGCAAAATGTAATTGTCTGCACCAACCTCTAAGGTTACGTGTTCAGAGTTTACTATTTCAGCAATCTCTCCAATATTTACCATTTTTAGTTAGTCACCTGTGAAAGCAAATAAGTAATGATTTTCCCCTGTACGGGTTTACCGTTAAGATCAACACGAAATGTCTCGACCATTTCAGGACGAGAAGAGTTGACAATGGCAGATCCTCCGTCTTTTAGTTGGTGGTCTGCTTCTAGGGTTTCCAGTATTATCTTCTGCCAGTCATCCAAATCCTCCTCTACGTCTCTGGAGCCCTTGGCTTCTGCCTGAACTATTATCTTATATCGAAAATTGTGCTCTAATGGAGGCAAGTCCTCACTTCCTGTTGTTAATGTACCTGATTGTTTTACTCTCTCTAGAGGATTGGCATTTGTGATATAGATTGAAGGGTATACTCTCTCCAGTCCACGCTCATTGTCTGGATGGCCTACATTGACCTGGCGTATCTTGCCTGATGCCCCCGTAACGTCGTATAGTGTGGCATTACCCTTGAGGATATCAGTCATTTGCGTCTTTATGGCGTTATGGTCTAGTTCTGTGACCATTTAATCAGCCCATAAAGCAAATGTGTGTCTGTTGGAGAATCTGGAATTATGCCTGTCTACAGTGTAGGTGTTGCCATCTACTGCCCTTTCTTCTATGATTCCATCTATTACCTTCTGGAACTGGTCTTGCCAATATTGGGCCTCGGTGGGCTGCTCGCGTCTTCCCTTGTATAATGAGGCAGTGTAAAAGTTGGCTGCCATGATAATATCGTTTAATACGTTAGTGGAAATGTTTGGAATCTTTTCATCATGAATCTTGAGGATGTTATCGATGTGTTGGTCAGCTAGTGCTCCCAACGCATCCAGGAGGGTATCATCTGCCGTATCTGCGGATGCAATGTCCAACAACAGTTTGGTTGTCGCTTGCACATAGTATGATCCCGCCATGAGTGATTTTATGGAATGGGATTATAGAGAACTAATTTGCCCTTCTGCGAGGATTTCCACTATCATGATGATGTAAGGCCTCCAAACCCCTCAACGGTCTCTTACCAGTGGATGCTTTGAGTTTCAACTGAAGGACATCATGTAGAGATCATATCAATTATTATATTTTTCTCCGGCCTTCAACAGGATGGACTCTCCTTCATCAATATGAATTGCTCTGTTCTTGAATGCCTTGGCCTGTTTGGACTGCTCCAATCGTCTGTGGTACAGCAAGACACGGGTGTCTACCATGATGGGAACCCCCAATTCATGGCATTCTCTGGTGAAATTCCAGTCAAAATTGCCCTGTTTGCCATTGCTTGCCCCCTCCAAAGAGACCTTTTCGAGTACTCTTCTGGAGATCATTTCGCATGTAAACCCCGCAAAACCGACCTGAATTATGTCCTTTTTGGGCAAAATGGGCTTGTCTTCCTTGTGATACCAGGATCCAAAGGTGCAATCTGGGTGGTTATTGGTGTATACTTGGGATCCTATGGGCTGTATTGCATAGGTATCTGGCTGTGTCTCATCGATATTGCACATTCCGGCTATCACATCAAAGCCAAAGAACTCTACATCGTCTATCAACTGCTCTATGGCATCAGGTGTGACCTCAAGGTCGTCAGGGCATATGACAAGATGGGTATACTGCTTGTGTTCTAGAAAGTAGTTCTTGGCGTTAGTGTATGCATCCAATGGCATCCTGTACTTTTCTATCAGCTTGTCATAGGGGATTTGATCCCACCATTTGATGACATCAGGGATATTCCTAGGAGATGGCATGAATAGTAAGGGGTTTAGTGTTTTTGGCATTTACATCCATTCCATGCAGTTCCACAATTCTCACATCTTCGGCATCTCTCATGGTTCCCACATCTACAGTTTGTGCACCAGCCGGTCTTGTCCGTGCCCATAAAGGAAGATGGCATTACCTGTATGGTTTAAGACGGTTCCTTGTATACATTGCTTTTTCTCTTTTTTCTGAGCGGTGTTGTTTATCGTGATAAATCCGGATTCCCTTAATCGATGGCAGAGGGGTTGCAAAAAGTTCTCTGTTACCATACCATAATTGATTATGCCTATCTCTATGTCGACATAATCCAGCGTTTATTATGATTCTGCGCTGCCACGCTAACCCTCCAATCCTGTTGTAAAAGTCAATCAACCCTATAGATGTGTCACCCCTGGCCTCCCAAAAATGATCATATTCAAACCATTCATCAGTATCAAGCCAGATCAATACATCATCATTATTACACTCTTCAAGGTATTTGTTACGCGCTTCCCATTCATGATGGTTGGCATAGTCTATCCTGGTTACATTAGGATATGATTCCATTAGAGACCTGGCTTCTGGTATTGAGTATGGGTGTTCCCCTTCTATGTCATACCATTTCCCGTTGACCACTATAACCTTGAAATCCTTAACAGAGTCCAAACAACGCTTTAATTCCGGTAACTGGGATGCTTCGGGAATCCAGCAACAAATGCCAAACACTATCAATACGTTATTCCCGCCTTGTTTAGACACATCTCCACATATTCTCTCTCTTTGGGTGTCCATTTACGCTTATTTTCCGGTGTTGTCTCGTTGATGTGTGGGAAATCTGGATCCTCAACTAGGTCTTCAAAACGATAGTTAGTCACTTTTACACCATGTTCTCGTGAGAATTTGTTGATAAAATAATTATAGTTTGACTGTTTTATGGGATCTCTAAAGCCCACATTCAGGTAATTTTTGCTGTTATGATAGTTTCCTCTTAACACATCCTCAATAGATGACTGTCTTAGAACAGTAAAGTATTGGTGGCCTGAATGGATTCGGTCTATTGGGTTACGGGTAATTGTCACACACTCCCATTCCCTCCATTTAGGGATAAGATGTGGCTCTTTTGGTTCCTCATAGATGTTCTCAGGCCTTGTGACCTCACATTTTGGGTGTTTCTTCTTGAGATACTCTACCAGCGACATAGTTCCGCACTTAGGGAAATCCAATCACAGCAAACCGCCGTTTCAAGATTCCGCCTCCTTATTCTTTCGATATGTTCTGGCACGTAACTTGTCACAAACTCTACAGTTACGATATCCGTCTGCTCGGATGTAGGTGTTGTCTTTGTTGAATTTGTGACCTTGTTTACAATGACCTCGTTTTATGTACATGTAACCAGTTTTTCTCGAGATATTCTCTTTTTTAGTTACAAGTTCGATATGATGAGGATTGACACATGATTTGTTCCTACAAAGGTGATCTGACTCTAGATTACTTGGAATCTCACCTTTAATCATTTGATAAGCAAATCTATGAGCTTTCATTATCTTGTCTTTGTATCTAAATTCACCATACCCACTATTATTAATACGTGCTTTCCAGTTCCAACATGTTGAAGTGATTTCTACCTTATCCCAGAATCGTTGCAATATTAGTTTACACGATTCGTTCTTAATAAACTTAAAATAAAAAAGGAAAGAGATGTTATCTCTGATTACGGAGCGGTAGTGGATATTCTGACGATAGAAGTAGCGTCTAAGACTCCACTTTTTGTACGCCATGTTGTGTTCACTCTAATTTGATTATCCTCACCAATGTCATGAAACTTCACAGTAACGTCTCTCTTTACTGCTATACCATAGCTGTGCTTTGGTATGAACATGAGTGCGTTGTAGGCGTTGTTTGTTTGGGCTGTTTCGTTTTCTACTGCATTGCTGACAACGATCTGAACTCCCATGAATTCTTCTAACTGTGCCTTCAACCAGATATCTGGTACGCTACGTGTAGCGAGTGAAGTTACGTTAGTAGATGTGATGAGTTCTCTCCATTGTCTTGGATGCATTACACAAACTGGTTTGATTCCGCCTCTAAGGTAGCCTTGATTCTCAAGATATTCTCTGCCAAATGCAATACCGGTCTCGTCTAATGTAACTGATGCAATATCACTACTAGTGATGGTTGCTCCAGTGTCACCTCTGATCCAGAGTCCTGGAGTTAGGGTGCCTTCTGCTGATACGGTAGTAAGCATGTCAGTTGCCACAAAGTCGTCGTATGACATTGCTGAGCCCTCAACGATGGCCTGTAACAGGTCAAATGGAGAGTTTTCAATCTCGTCATAGTCACCAACCAGATATACACCGGTAATTGTAGATGGTGTTACCTCAATTGATGTGAGTGTTTGTGTTGCTTCACTTGGAGTACTGCCGACGGTTTGTGAGCCGTTTGCTGGTACTGTACTAGTGAAGAATCTTGCTCTGTCGAATCCTTGTTGGATTTCTTTTACCTTAGCGAATTGGAATACAGGGATAAATGAAATTCCGCCTGGGATAATTGCAACATCAGTGTCTAAGTCTTGTGTTGCGTGAGTACCAGATATTGATACTGCTTCTCTAATTATCTTGTTTGGCTTTACATATGCTTCTTTGATTGATAAAGGAGCAGCTCTGTAGGCCTCTTGCACACCATATTTAGGATCTGCTGGACCGACGTTAATTGACCTAATGTAGTCAAGTGGAATATGGAAAACAGAGTTTCTGCCTTCGCTGATGTCTCTAACTACCTTTTCGGCAATATCGTGGAGGTTCAAGTATTGCATACCTGCGCCTGATACGTCTGGAGATACCTTTGCCAATGGTTTTTTGGACTCATCGGAGCCTGCTATTTGAGATTTGAGAGATTCTAATTGTTTTAGAATTCTGGCCTCAACGCTTGCAGTCTTATCAGTACCTTGTGTCTGTCCATCACCTGGGTCCTTTTTGTCAGTTGGAACGCATGCTTGTTGTGCTGCATCCCAAGTTTCTCCTGGACCACATGGTTCACCGGATACGTCTGCTGGCTGTTCGCCAGGATCACCGGTTGGAAGTTCACCCTGTGTAGATTGTGTTTTTGGATCGCCCATTTGCTCTTTGGATTTCTCGACTGGGACACATTTTCCAGCGTCTTTGTCAAAGATCATTCCATCGCCGCAATTGCCGTTTCCGTTAGTTTCTTTTTTGCTTTCACAATCGCAAGTCATTAGTCAACGATAATCGTCGTGGTTATAGAGAACTAGTTAACGAAATTAGTTGTCCCGCAAAAGTACCTTGAATCCGGCAGTAGCATCATTGCTTGGACCCGTAGAGGCTTTTGCCATCCATCGGATATCTGACTTAGTATTTTCGGTTACGTTTTTTTTTAATTCCCCGCAGTCCTTGCAAAAGTATTCTTCGAGGTTATGGTTAAGCATCATCTTGATTGACTCCTTGGTGGAGCACATGGATATTGCGATAGCTACTTTCTGATCATGATCCATGCCTGGATTCTCATCGTCTAATTTGGACATCTTGGCTGATATGCACTGGTCATCTGCACCGGGGTCGCCAACCTCATGCAGCAGATTATGTATGTGCTTCTCGTTTTGCAGGTTCTTTTGACCTGGAGCATACTTGTCTTCTAATTCCTGATCATGGAAGCATTCCTTTATCATGGATTCTATTACGTTAACTGAAGTCTCAGGGACACCGGGAGTCTCAGTAAGGGCTAGTGCAGTAGGGGTCAGTCCAAATGGCATAGAAAAGCAGTCTGATGGTCCGTTACATACGGATTTTACGTCTACAGGACTGGCCTCTATACTGGTGAATAATGTCTTGTTTTTTACAAGTGCGGCTGCTGCATCGTCATCTACGTTACCTTCGTAGAATACCTGCTCAGTCTCAGAGTTATAAAAGAAGGTGACACTGCCTATCACTTTAGAAGGATCATGTTCCCAGTTAAGAGGTACTTTGACGTTGTTAAATCGTTTTAACTCTTCTTTGGTGTAAAGGTTGCCATTACGGGATATCCTGGGAACAAGTGCAATACCGGTAATTCGGGCAGATTCATCTATGTGTGCCCATCCTTCTTTAATCATCAAAGGATTTTCTAACATGTATGCTTTGATGAATTGTTAATAAAATAGAACTAATTACTTACTCTCCAAACACATCTAGGTACTCATCAAACAGTTTACGTAGCCTGTATTTCTTTTGTTCAATCATATTATTTCTGGCCAGGGCAACACGGTGATAGAATTCTCGTTTCTTTGGGTCCCTGTGGAATATCATTGATTCTGCTATGAAAGAGTCGTTCCTGATGATTTGTGCTTTGGAGACAAACTCCCTGTTCTTGTATAGCCTTGCCTTGGCTACACTCTCAGTTATGGATAGTATCCTGGCAGCCCCTCTGAATGTTCTTATCTTTGATACCTGGGCATATGCCTCCAGGGTATACACAAGTACACGGTCTTTCTTCTTGTCTAGGCCAATGCCTCTGAGATCAGCTACTGCATGAGTGCCTTCAAGCTGAACACCCTTGACAACTACCTCTTCACAGCTGTTCTTTAGAAGGGCACTGACCCCATCATTAAGTAAAATCTTATCCCCAGAGTTTAGGAGAATAAAACAATCAACCATTATAGATAGTTCTCCAATAACTCTACTGGAGGGTTTGGCACTCCTCTTGTAGTACCTGTGAGTGTTCCTGTGTTTGTTGGGCTACCCCAATTTTCTTCTGGAGAGTGATTTCCAAATAGAGGTATAAAATGGACAAGATTATCGTGATCAATTACAAAAGGACAAACCCCATTATGCATTGCTTGTAGTTCCGTAGAGGATAATTCAGTACTCCATATAGCAAGATAGAACATCTTTCCATCCCATTCAGATGTGGTTTTTGGTTTTTCTGCTCCTATGATGTAATCTCCAGTTGCACTTTCAGGGTTTTTTGTAGATGATCCATCACTTGAACCATCTACATAAAGAGTAATAGTAGAACTAGCACCACCACTAGAAGAGGTTGTACAAAAAGAGATCCATTCACCAGTTCTAGAAGTTAGTGAAGTTGAACCGTTTGTAAAAGCACCACCGATGTATGTAGTGATTACATCAGTGCTGCCTCCAGTATCCTGAGTAAATAAAAGTGAACGCCCACCAGTACCAGCTTGTTGCCACATTATATGAAATGTTTGAACAAAAGCATCTATCAACCCCCAACCAAAATATGATGCAGCAGTACTATCAGGATTGATTGAACCTCCTACATCTATTACTTCACTAGTACCACTAAAATCTCTTGCCATTACAAAACTAATCCTTCTGCATGATCCTTTCGTAGTTGCTTTAGTTTCTGGATTTCCGTTTCTCTCCTTATTCTTAGTTCGTCTTTGGTTTCTGCATCTATGGCGGTGTTTATTTCACTAGTCAGAATTGCAATGTTTCCTACAAGCTGTCCATGTTGTGTTTCATAATCACCAGTAGGTGTTCCAACCAGTAAGGGCTCTACTGTATCTGTGATGTATGTTTGTGCTGCTGCCCTTCTTGCATCTGATGCTGCCTGTGCAGTGATTTCATTTGTCTCCTGTAGGAAAGATTCAGATTGTATTACTAGAGTCGCTAGTGCTTCTTTTTCAGATCTTGTAGATGCAGTGATTATATCAGCTAGGTCTTGAGCATTAAGACCATTAACTCCTGTTATCCCATCAAGGACAATATTGAGAAATGCTAATCGTTCAGGTCCAGAAGAAGTATTAATCAGATCATTAAATTCTGCTAGTGTAAAATCGACTGGCATTATGATAACGTCCTCTCTGTTACTAGGTCTACCCCTATTATCATTATATCGTCTGTAAAGTCATCTGCTACATCAGTAGGATCCCGGGATATTTGTCCTATTATAGTATCAGCTGCTGCCCAATCAGTAGTCAAGTCCTGTGCGTAATAATCCAAGGTCTCAGTAGCAGTGGGCATTGTGACTGTTGTTTCAGTTTCTGATGTAAAAGCAGTGTCAAGTGATTCAGTATCTGCAATGCCAACAGTTTTAACAGTTAACCGGACATCAGCAGGGCCTGCGACAGCACCAAGAGTCATTATCCTTACCCGTATTCCCATTGCAGGAGTACCATGTAAATCGTTTGGGACAATACATTTAAAGTTAATAGTACTGGCTGATGCACCATCAGGCATTACAAACCCAGACACCTTGGCAGAAGCTGTTGCCAGTGTGTGAATCTCTGGATATGCTACTGTTCCCTCTGGAACTTCCAAAGTGGCAGGTATTGTGTAGCTGTCTGTAACAGAACCTCCGCCTGTTGGAAGGTTTCCGATGTCTATCTTTCTCATTTCACCTGATGTTGCTTCATATGCCATCAGGAAATCTCCTGTAGTTGGAGATGCTTCTTCAGTAAGGTTAGTTATTGTTGCAGTGCCTATTCCAGTTAGTTCATTGCTGTTAATGTTGATGACTCCATCTGGAGATATATCAAATCGTATAACAGGAGTTGTAGATCCTGCTGGGGTTGTAGAGAATATTATTTTTCCAGGCATTGAACTTGTTGAAGGGGTTCCGTCAATGATGGCATGAATACTTGCACATTGCAAATAGTCAGCATTGTGATCACCCGTATCGTCACCGTCAAATGCCTTGAATCGTATGTCGCCAACCTCATCACCATTTTGTATGATTAGCGGAGATGCTTCTGTACCTCGAGCATGTTGTAAATCTAATCTTCCAGTAGCTGTAGAGTTTGCAAATCTTAATACTCGTAAAAGTGGAGTTCCAACATCTACTACTTCAGTGGTGCCACCAAATCTCTGAGTGTTTGCGTTTGCAGTCCATATTGCAAAGTTATCTGTGGCCTTGGATAATGCAGTGGGGACATAGAGTCCATATTGTGTTGTAATGGTACCTGAGCCTGTGGGGTCATTAATTCTGATATGTTGTGCACTAGTCATTACACCCCCATTTTGTATAAATGCAGTAGTTAATCCCTGCATTCGATCTATCGTACCAGATGAAGAAAAGGTAGGTCTTGCTTGAAAAGATACTAAATGATCATAATCCTGCGATCCGATAGCATCTAATTTTGAATCAAAAGAATTGTGTGCTGTTCCAGTAGCACCTGGGGATATACTATCCTCATGGACAAATCCATGAGTGTTAGTTGAGGATACGAGTGGGGTTCTAAAGATAGATACCCCTGTATCTGCGTCTGCGGGGGTTCCTGTACCTACTATAATATCTGAGGCGTTTGTTATGGTATTTGCCATAAAGTCTGCAGTTCCATCTTGTCCTATTGTGAGATTAATTGCCTCAGTTGTAGAGCCATTAGGGACTGTTGCAAAGTCTAGTTTACCTGGAGTGGATCCTGCACTATGGTCACCATCTGCCTGTCCCAATATTCTAGATGATTGTGCAAAGGCTGATCCATCATATCCTTGGAAGTTTATGGCACCAAGAAGATCCTCATCAAGAGTTACAGTTGGAGATGCTAATGTTCCGCGTGCGCCTCTAAATCTTACTGTTGGGCCAACGTTTCCTGAAACACCATATCTTGTGTTTGTGATTTGTTTTGTTGAGCCGTCACCGACAACATTCTGTGTTTCAGTGAATGTGTTAGCAGTATCAAGATATGCAATGTTTGCTGTATCAGTTAAATCAGTTGAGGCTAAAGATAAAGTAACATCAGTGGCATCATTGCCAGAGTTGTCAGTTGCTGTAATTCCCGCCCCGATAAAATTAAGATTGGTTCTCTGGGTTAGTGGAGTGCCTTCTTCCTGGATGGTGTGTCCTGATCCCGATATCGTAGACCATGTGTTATCTCCCCTTAGGTATGTCGATGAGCTTGGTGTGCCAGTTGCATCTAGGGCAGTAGTTGCGTCAAGTTGAGCCCCTCCAGCTGCATCTGCATGATCGTGTGCAGCATTGGCAAATGATGCTATGGTGGGGGTTATAATGGTAGGTGAGCTGTTAAACACGACAGTAGTGCCGGAACCTGACTTTGCTGAGACATCGCTAAGGTCAGTGATAGCCTCTCCTGTGATATCAGTTAGATAGGATCCTAAATCTGTAACCTGAGATTCTGTGATTCTAATCCCATCCATGCCGAGTTTCTTGTCGGCATTGCCTCCTGCTACATCATTAATGACAAACTCATCTGTCGCTGCACCTGTCGCTTTCTCTGACAGGTCAGTAATCTTACTATCTACCAATTAGTTCACGAAATCCCCATCTTGTGTTAAGCTCGTCAGGTCTGTCCTTTGAAGGAGAGAATAATAGTTTAGCAGGTTTACTTTCATGGGGGTCTAGATGTTTTGGGTATGACTCGGCAGTAACTTCGCCGTCTTCAGACCAGAAGGATAACTCGACACTACTTTCAGTATCGTTGTTAATCATAAAGGATGCAGCTGATGTGGTACCTGCCTCAGTAATCGGGAATTGCACAGAGCCTACCTCTTCACCATTCATGAGTATCTTAACCAATCTTTTCTGCCTCCTTCAACAATTTCTCTAATACTTTCTCCCTCCTTTTAAAAAGTGATTTATCCTTACTTGCTGTGGCTTCCTTGAGCATAGATAGCTTCTCATCAAAGGTCTCCTTCATCTCCTGTAGCTTGGCATTGGCAGACTGTTCTGCAGATATCTGTATGATCTTGGATTCCAGCTCGTCTACCTTATCTTGCATTGCACTGTCTTGCTGTGTATCTGGTTCGGGTTCCTCGTCAAACTTTGCATCAAGATCCATGCCAGTATTGTTACGCAGCCAGTCACGGTACTCCATTCGGGATATGTCACCATTCTGTCTG